>PPYF01102499.1_pt1 | contig 58047 bp, 48 predicted proteins | sample 1559871 | NCBI WGS metagenome assembly PPYF01 (sample SAMN08240021, study PRJNA423297) | Human gut metagenome, whole genome shotgun sequencing project. | reverse complement strand
TCGAATTTGTTCCTTTGCAACTGCCATAAAAAATACTCCTTTTCGATAAGAATTGTCATATCTGAATTCTTACCAAAAAAGAGTTATTTTTTACCAAAAACACAAACTATTTTACACTACCAATGGTAATGAGGTCTTGTCGCGTTATCCTTTAGCTTTTTCCGTGTTTGCAATTGACATCTTAACAGGAAATGATTATGATATTTCTGACAGCGCTTTTTAGCTGTTCGGATTTCATATCAAATCAAATACCCTGTTGCCAGTGGGATATTTGATTTGATATGAAATGAATGAGGAATGGTGAAATACGAAGGAGAGTTAGAAGTTATGAGTATTTCCATGATTGGAATTGACCATAATATGGCACCGGTGGATATTCGTGCGAAATTTGCATTTACAAAGAAAAATGCCGGTGAAGCAATGGAAAAAATAAAGAATCAAAATGGAATATATGGATGCGTGATCCTGTCCACCTGTAACCGCCTGGAGGTCTGGGCAAGTGTGGATGATGAGGCGGATGTCTGTCTTTATGACTGCCTCTGCAGGATAAAGGGAATTACTGAGGATTCTTACAGACAATATTTTGTAGAGCGTAAGGATCAGGAGGCAGTTGAGCATCTTTTTTATCTTACCAGTGGTCTGAAATCACAGATCATAGGGGAGGATCAGATCCTTACACAGGTGAAGGATGCCCTGAATCTGGCAAGAGAGAATTTTGCGGCAGATGGTGTTCTGGAGGTTCTGTTCAGAATGGCTGCCACAGCAGGAAAGAGAATTAAGACAGAGGTTCCTTTTTCCCATGGAAATCCGTCAGTGATCCATCAGGCCATTGGATTTCTGGCAGAGAAGGGGTATTCTCTCAGAGATAAGATCTGTATGGTTATCGGTAACGGCGAGATGGGTAAGGTAGCTGCTCAGGCCTTGCAGGAGGCAGGTGCAGATGTGACAGTGACCATCCGTCAGTACAGGAGCGGAGTTGTGAATATTCCGCTGGGTTGTAAGCGTATTAATTACGGTGACAGAATGGAGTATATGCCACAGTGTGACCTTGTAGTGAGTGCAACTGCAAGCCCGAATTTCACATTAAGAGAAGAATTATTCCAGGGAATCCGGACAAAGGATGACCTGATCCTGATCGATCTGGCAGTTCCCAGAGATATAGAGCCATCTGTTGGAAAGCTCCAGGGGGTCACACTTTATGACATGGACAGCTTCCGTATAGAGGAAGTTCCTGCAGAACTTCAGGAAAATCTGGAGGCAGCAGGCGCGATCGTAAGAGAGCAGATGGATGAATTTTTCCAATGGCTGGATGGAAGAGACCTGATCCCAAGAATTCAGGATATTAAAGATGAGGCAGTCAATGACCTGAATTTAAGGATTGCAAATATATTAAAGAAAACACCTATGGAAGAGGATGACAGGCAGAATCTGATCCATGCAGTGGATACGGCAGCAGGAAAAGTAGTAAATAAACTGATCTTTGGTCTGCGTGACAGTCTGAATCAGGAGATTTTCCTTGAGTGTGTGGCAGGACTGGAGAAAATATATGAAGAATAATCCGTATTTTCCAATGTTTATAGATTTATCAGATAAGAATATCGTGGTTGTAGGCGGCGGAAACATTGCAACCCGTCGAGTGAAAACCCTTTTATCATTCACCAGAAATATCAGAGTCATTGCTCCGAAGGTCACCAGGGAGATGATGGAGCTTAGCAAAGCCGGCTATGTAGAGCTGATCACACGTCCGGTAAAGCGTACAGATTTTGGAATGGCATATATGGTGATCGCAGCTACCAATGACAGAAAGTTAAATGATGAGATCCACAGGATCTGCAGGCAGGAAGGCGTTTATGTTAATGTAGCCAGCGACAGAGAACAGTGCGATTTTTATTTCCCGGGAATTTATATGGAAGAGGGACTGGTGGTGGGAATCACAGCCAGTGGTCTGGACCACAAAAAAGCGCGCAGGATAAGAGAAGAGATTCAGAATGTCCTGGAGAGAGTTGCGCAGGAAGATGATAATGAGGAGGAAAATGATGACTGAGGTGATCATTGGAAGCAGAGAGAGTAAGCTGGCAGTTCTCCAGAGTGAAATGGTAAAAAGCTACATAGAGCAGAAAAACCGTGAAGAAAATGCCGGCTCTGAAATAACAGTAAATATCCTGACTATGAAAACGACAGGAGATATTATTCTGGACCGTACCCTGGATAAGGTGGGCGGAAAAGGACTGTTTGTAAAAGAACTGGACAGGGCATTGCTGGATGGTAAAAGCAATCTGTCTGTACACAGTCTTAAGGATATGCCTATGGAGGTTCCAAAAGAGCTTCCGCTTCTGGCCTTTTCAAAGCGTGAGGATCCAAGAGATGTACTGGTGCTTCCTGAGGGAGTGGCGGAGCTGGATCCGGATAAACCTCTGGGATGTTCCAGCTTAAGGAGAACTCTTCAGTTAGAGAAGCTGTATCCTGAGATGGAGGTAAAGAGTATCCGTGGAAATCTGCAGACAAGGCTTCGCAAGCTGGATGAAGGAGAGTATTCCGGGCTGATCCTGGCAGCGGCAGGTCTGAAACGACTGGGGCTGGAAAGCAGGATCAGCAGATATTTTACACCAGATGAGATGATTCCTTCAGCAGGTCAGGGAATCCTGGCTGTGCAGGGACGCAAAGGTGAGGATTATGGGTATCTGGACGGATACTGTGACAGGGATGCCTGGCTTGCAGGAACTGCAGAGCGCGCATATGTAAAATATCTGGACGGAGGATGTTCTTCGCCTGTAGCTGCATTTGCAGAGGTGGACGGAGATGAGATCTTTATCCGCGGTTTATATTACAGTGAAGCTACAGGAAAGTGGCTTACAGGTCAGATCAGAGGTGCAGTAGAGGATGGAGAGAAGCTTGGAACAGCTCTTGCAAAGCAATTGAAATCTGACTGTGAGGGAAAGAAATAAAATATTTATCTGATTCGTTGAAACTGAATTGAAATTGCTATAGGATATAAAATTTCAGGATACGAAATTTATAGAAAGAAAATTCTTGTGACGCAAAAAGGAGAAGAAACATGGCAGCTGGCAAGGTTTGGCTGGTTGGTGCGGGACCGGGTGATATCGGGCTTTTTACATTAAAGGGCGCAGCGGTTCTGCAGCAGGCAGATGTGGTAGTATATGACAGTCTGGTAGGCGAAGGGGTTCTGGCAAAGATCCCGGAGCATGCCAGACTGATTAATGTAGGTAAAAGAGCAAATCACCATACAATGGTGCAGGAGGATATTAATAAGGTTCTTCTGGAAGAAGCTGAAAAAGGAAATAAAGTGGTAAGGCTTAAAGGTGGAGATCCCTTTCTCTTTGGAAGAGGCGGGGAGGAACTGGAACTTCTTTCTGAGAATGGAATCCCTTATGAGATCGTGCCCGGAGTGACATCTCCCATCTCTGTTCCTGCTTATAATGGGATTCCTGTGACACACCGGGATTTCTGTTCGTCTTTACATATTATTACAGGACATAAACGTGCAGGGCAGGAGTATGATATAGATTTTAAAGCACTGACTCAGACAAAGGGAACACTGGTGTTTCTCATGGGAATTGCAGCACTGGAGGATATCTGCAAAGGGCTTCTTGCAGGCGGCATGGATTCGGATATGCCGGCAGCAGTTCTTCAGAAAGGAACAACAGCAGGACAGAAGCGGGTGGTTGCTACTGTAGGTACCCTCAAGGAAGAGGTGGACAGACAGGGGATAGAGACACCTGCCATTATTGTTGTAGGTAAGGTCTGCTCCCTGGCTGATAAATTTTCCTGGTATGAGAAGCTTCCTCTGGCAGGCTGGAAGGTTCTGGTCACAAGACCAAGACAGCATATTTCAAAGACAGCAGATCTTCTCCGTCAGAAAGGTGCCGAGGTTCTGGAGCTGCCGTCTATCTGTACAGTACCTGTTGAGGATAATGGCAGACTGTATGAGGCATTTGAGAAACTGGATACTTATCAGTGGATTATTTTTACAAGCCCTGCAGGTGTGGAGATCTTTTTTGACGAGATGGACAGAAAAGAGATGGATGTGCGCAGCCTGGGACAGGCGAAGATCGCAGTGATCGGTGAAGGAACGAAGAAAAAGCTGAAAGAGCATCACCTGCTGGCTGATTTTGTGCCAGGTGTGTATGACGGAGATACTCTTGGAGCAGAGCTTGCAAAAGAACTTCAGGGAAATGAAAAAATCCTGATCCCAAGAGCCGAAGCCGGAAATAAAAAGCTGACAGAATTGCTGGAGCAGACAGGGGCACAGGTGGATGATATTGCAACCTACACTACTCGTTATGAAAAGAGCAGGCTGATCGATGAGAAGAAAGAGCTGGAGACAGGAAGTGTGGACTGTGTAGTATTTACCAGTGCATCCACTGTAAAGGGCTTTGTGGAAGGCACAAAGGGACTGGACTATACGAAGGTAAAAGCTGCCTGTATCGGAAAACAGACCAAAGCTACAGCAGATGCTTATGGTATGCAGACCCGGATGGCGAAAAAAGCGACTATCGAGAGTCTGATTGAAGTGGTGGAAGAAATGAAGAAAGAAAATGGTTGAATATCTGTGAAGGTGAACAGGGGTTATGATATCAGACAATAGCAGTAAAAGGAGCAAAAAGACATGGATTTAATTCAGAGACCAAGAAGATTAAGAGGCAGTGAAAATTTAAGAAAAATGGTAAGAGAGACAAGAATGGACAAGTCTTCCCTTATCTATCCCTTATTTGTAAAAGAGGGAACAGGGATTGAAGAAGAGATCCCTTCTATGGAAGGACAGTTCCGCTACAGTGTAGACCGTCTTCCTTTTGAATTGGAACGTCTGCAGAATGCAGGAGTAAACAGCATTATGCTGTTCGGTATCCCGGATCATAAGGATGAGGTGGGAAGCGGTGCGTACGACCCCAACGGAATCGTACAGAAGGCCCTGAGAGAAGCAAAGAAACAGTTCCCGGACATGTACTATATCACAGATGTATGTATGTGTGAGTACACTTCACACGGACACTGCGGAGTGCTCTGCGGTCATGATGTAAATAATGATGCAACACTGGAATTACTGGCTAAAACAGCTGTTTCCCATGTAGAGGCAGGCGCAGATATGGTAGCTCCCTCTGATATGATGGACGGACGTGTACGTGCTATCCGTGAGGCTCTTGATGCGAACGGACATTATGGAGCGCCGATCATGTCCTATGCAGTAAAATATGCATCTGCTTTCTATGGACCATTCCGTGATGCTGCAGGTTCTGCACCGTCCTTTGGTGACAGAAAGAGTTACCAGATGGATTTCCACAACAGAAGAGAGGGAATGAAGGAAGCGCTTACAGATGTGGAAGAGGGCGCAGATATCATTATGGTAAAACCTGCCATGTCTTATCTTGATATGGTCTCTGAGGTATCAAAGGCTGTAAATGTGCCGGTTGCAGCGTACAGTGTAAGCGGTGAATATGCAATGGTGAAAGCAGCTGCAAAAATGGGCTGGATCGATGAAGAACGTATTATGTGTGAGATGGCAGTCAGTGCATACCGTGCAGGTGCCCAGATCTATCTTACTTATTATGCAAAAGAACTTGCAAAATGCATGGATGAAGGGAGAATCGGCTGATGGGTTTATCAGAAGAATTATTTGACAGAGCGGTAAAGGTAATTCCGGGAGGAGTAAACAGTCCTGTACGTGCATACGGTGCTATCGGTATTGCACCGAGATTTATCGACCGTGCAGACGGATGCCATATTTATGATGTTGATGGAAAAGAATATGTGGATTATATCGATTCCTGGGGACCGATGATCCTGGGCCATAATTTTCCGGAAGTAAAAGAAAGTGTGCTGAAGGCGTGTGAAAAGGGCCTCAGCTTCGGATGCGCAACTGCAATCGAAGTGGAGATGGCTGAGTTCATCTGTGACCATATTCCACATGTGGATATGGTGCGTATGGTAAATTCCGGTACAGAAGCTGTTATGAGTGCAGTCCGTGTTGCCAGAGGATTTACAGGAAAGAATAAGATCATTAAATTTGCAGGATGCTATCATGGACACAGTGATGCCATGCTGGTAAGTGCAGGCTCCGGTGTGATGACAAGCGGTGTTCCGGACAGTGCCGGTGTGCCTAAGGGATGCACAGAGGATACCATGACTGCTGTTTATAATGATCTGGACAGTGTACGTGCACTGATGGAGCAGGCTGACGGACAGATTGCTGCTGTTATCGTGGAAGCTGTAGGCGCCAATATGGGTGTGGTTCCTCCGAAAAAGGGGTTCCTGGAAGGTCTGAGAAAGCTCTGCGATGAGTACGGCGCCCTTCTGATCTTTGACGAGGTTATCACTGGTTTCCGTCTGGCTTTTGGCGGTGCTGCAGAATATTTCGGCGTGACCCCTGATCTGGTTACCTATGGTAAAATTATCGGTGCAGGTATGCCGGTAGGCGCATACGGCGGACGCAGAGAGATCATGGAACTGGTTTCCCCTGTGGGAAAGGTTTACCAGGCCGGTACTTTAAGCGGAAATCCTATTGCAATGGCAGCAGGACTGACACAGTTAAAATATCTCTATGAACACCAGGGAATTTATAAAGATCTGGAGGAAAAAGGAAAACGTCTCTATGGCGGTATGGAGAAAATCCTGGCAGAGAAAAATCTGCCTTACCATATCAATCACGTATCTTCCCTGGGAAGCCTGTTCTTTACAGAGCAGGAGGTTGTGGATTATACATCAGCCAAATCTTCAGATACAAAAGCTTTCTCTGAATATTTCAAGGGAATGCTTGCGCAGGGAATCCATATGGCTCCGTCACAGTTTGAGGCAATGTTTTTATCTGTTGCCCATACAGATGAGATCATAGACCAGACACTGGAAGCTGTCAGAAATTATTTTACCAAATAAACAGCAGAGCGCTTATCCGGTATAGAACTTAGCCAAAATTTATTCCAGATTGCCTGCGGCAATAGAATTTTGGCTTGTATGTGAACAGTAACGACAGTAACCCATGAACTGGAAAAAATACATAAAACTGAGTTCCGTAATCTTGTTCTGATTAGGGAAATGTGCTATAATTACCTTATCGTATGACATCGTCCGGCAATATCGGGACGAAAATATTATTGCTCGCTGACAGCAGACGGGAACAGAGTGAGCGATGATAAATAAACTTCAGGACAGCAGGAGGAAAAAGCATTATGAGTGAAAAGAAATATGTAGCTTATGTGGGCTCTTATACACATGGCTCTTCCAGACAGGGAATCCATGTTTATGATGTTGATGTTGAGAATGGCACTCTTACAGAACGCAGCAGTGTTGAAGTAAGTAATGCATCCCATATGGCCGTTTCAAAGAATGGCAAGTATCTTTATTCTATCGAGGATGAGGGTGTTGCAGTATTTGAACGTGATAAGAACGGTGATCTTTCACGTATCAACAGTGTAAATATTGATGGAATGAGAGGCTGCTTCCTTTCTACAGATGTTGACGGTAAATATCTTTATGTTGCCGGATATCATGACGGTAAGGTGACCGTTGTACATACTCATAAGGACGGCAGACTTGGAAGCCTGATGGACGGCGTATTCCATACAGGACTCGGAAGTGTTGCAGAGCGTAACTTCCGTCCCCATGTGAACTGTGTTCGTCCGACTCCGGATAATAAATATCTCTGTGCAGTAGATAACGGAATCGATCAGGTGAAGATTTACTGCATCAATAAACTGCGCAACAAGCTGGAACTGGTAGACATCCTGAGATGTCCGAGAGAGAGCGGTCCGCGTATCATTCGTTTTAGCGATGATGGTAAGTTTGCTTATATTCTCTTTGAACTCAGTAATGAGATCAGGGCTTACAAATATGATGGAAGCGGTAAGGTTCCGGCGTTTGAACTGATCCAGACGATTGAGACAAGTACGAAGAAGGATGTGCATGATACACATAATGCTGCGTCTGGTCTTTCTCTTGCAAATGACGGCAAGCATCTTTTCTGTACAACGGCAGGTGAGGATACAGTTTCCATGTTTGAGTGTGATGAGGAGACTGGTATGCTGACAAGGAAGTTTACACTTCCCATCAGTGGTGAATATCCGAAAGATCTGGTGCTTTTACCGGATGATAAGCATCTGGTGCTGGCTAATCATGCAAGTAATACACTGACTACTTTTACAGTGGATTATGAGAAGAATATTATTGTGATGAACGGCAAGCCGATTAAGATTACAGAGCCAAACTGTATCAGAATCTGGCCGGTTCCGGAAGAATAACAGATTCGTTACATAGAATCAGAAATATAGGCAGATAATAAAATACCTTCATTTGAAACTGAGATCAGCTCAGAATTCAAGTGAAGGTATTTTTGCGTGGATTAATTGGAATTATTTCTGATAAAAATCCCGAACCTTATCCATCTGGGAACTCATATTGACAAAGAGCGCATCCGCCAGTGTGATTGCTGCCATAGATTCTACCACAACCACTGCTCTTGGGACAATGACCGGATCATGTCGGCCATGGATTTCCAGAGAAAGAGGTTCTTTATCTTTGGTTACGGTCTGCTGCGGCTGGCTGATGGATGGGGTTGGCTTGATATGGGCACGAAGTATGATTTCACTGCCGTCACTGATTCCTCCCATGATTCCGCCTGCGTGGTTGGAGGTTTTGATGATTTCACCGTCTTTGACTGTGAATCCATCATTGTCAGTGGAACCGTTTGAGGAAGTCACTGCAATGCCGTCACCGATTTCAACAGCCTTGACTGCACCGATGGACATCAGGGCGTGGGCAAGAAGAGCACTGAGCTTGTCAAAGACAGGCTCGCCAAGTCCGGCAGGTGTTCCGGTAATACGACATTCGATCACGCCGCCTGCACTGTCCTGATTCTTCATACATTCTTCCAGATATTTACCGGCCTTCACTGCTGCCTGTGCGTCCGGCATATAAAATGCATTCTGATGGATTTCTTCTTTATTAAAAGAAGCAATTTCAACAGGTCCGATAGATCTGGTATAGGTGCAGATTGAAATGCCAAGTTCTTCTAATATTTTAGAAGCAATAGCACCTGCTGCAACTCTTCCGATGGTTTCCCGCCCTGAAGAACGTCCACCGCCTCTGTAGTCGCGGAATCCGTATTTTTGGTCAAAAGTATAGTCTGCATGTCCGGGACGATAGGAGTATGCGATATTTCCGTAGTCTCTGGAGCGCTGATCTGTATTTCTTACCATCAGAGAAATTGGAGTTCCGGTGGTTTTGCTCTCAAAGACACCTGAGAGGATTTCTACCAGATCTCCCTCTTTACGGGCGGTGGTGTATCTGCTCTGTCCGGGTTTCCTTCTGTCGAGGAATTTCTGAATGTCCTCTTCACAGAGAGGAAGGCCTGCCGGGCATCCGTCTATCACAGCTCCGAGAGCTTTTCCGTGGGATTCCCCCCAGGTGGTTACCTTAAATTTATTTCCAAATGATGACTGGCTCATATGATTTGTATCCTTTCCTGTTATTGTATTAGAGCGTGTCTGGAAAATCATTCCCACAATCTGCACGCCCCACTTTGCGGGATATTTCACCTGAATTCAGTTGCCGTAGTTAGAGCGTGTTTGGAAAATCATTCCCACAATCTGTACGCCCCACCTTACGGGACTTTTATAAATAAATACTACTTTATTATAGCGAAGTGTAAAAGTTTTGTAAACCGAAAGCATTGGAATTGACAAAAATTCATGTTCAAATTATAATGATGTTTGAGTCTTTGTGAAAATAAAGAGTAAACGTAACTGTTCAGTAATCTCTTGCAGAAGCTCTGAATAGTTGCAGATTTATTTGAGGGGAAATCGAGAAAAAGAAGGGAAGTGTGGATCGTGGTAAGGATTTTTAAGACAATCGATGGCGCTATCCATGAAATACAGGAACCACAGGAGGGCTGTTGGATTGCACTGACGAATCCTACGGCAACAGAAATTTTTGAAATTTCCGAGCAGTTTGGGATAGAGGTGGACGATTTGCGCGCACCTTTGGATGAGGAAGAGCGTTCCCGTATAGAAGTGGAGGACAATTATACCCTTATCCTTGCAGATGTACCTGCGATTGAAGAACGTAACGAGAAGGACTGGTATGTGACCATTCCTCTTGGTATTATCGTGACTCAGAAGATGATTTTTACTGTATGTCTGGAAGATACACAGGTTCTGACAAGATTTATGGAAGGCAGGGTAAGAAACTTTTTTACCTATATGAAAACCAGATTTATTCTGCAGATTTTGTACCGTAATGCCAGCATGTATCTGAGATATCTGCGTATTATAGATAAGAAGAGCGAGCAGATTGAGGAGAAACTTCATCTGTCTACAAGAAATCAGGAATTGATGGAACTTCTGGAACTGGAGAAATCACTGGTATACTTTACCACATCTCTGCGTTCCAATGAGATGGTTCTGGAGAAACTTCTGAAGGTGGAGAGTATCAAGAAATATCCGGAGGATACAGAGCTTCTGGAGGATGTTATCATTGAGAACAAGCAGGCTATCGAGATGGCTAATATTTACAGCGGTATCCTCAGCAGTATGATGGGAACTTTTGCGTCAGTTATTTCCAATAACCTGAACATTGTCATGAAGGTTCTGGCTGTTATTACCATTGTTATGAGTATTCCGACTATTGTTTTCAGTGCGTATGGTATGAACCTGAGTGCTGCGGGAATGCCGTTTTCCAGAACACCATGGGGATTTCTTATCGTTATCATCCTTTCTGTAGTGGCAAGTATCATTGCAGCGATATTTCTTTCCAAGAAGAAGTTTTTCTGATTTTGTGTCTGAACTGAGAGGCAGTTATTCGGTGCAGAATTACGCAGAGAAAGCAGATTGTGGATATCCGCTGTAACGAAAGAACGAATAGCATTTTGTAAGAAAAGGAGATCTATGAAATTTATTGACAAACTGGAACGAAAATTTGGAAATCGCGGGATTGAGAATCTTACGATCTATATTATTGTAAGTTATGTACTGGGATATGCACTGATGTATATTAATCCAGGGGCTCTTTCCATGTTGAGTTTGAATGTCTCTGAAATCCTGCATGGTCAGATATGGAGACTTGTTACATGGATTATTTCACCGCCAAGTATGTCATCACCACTTTGGTTTGTAATCGCAATTTTATTCTTTTATTATCCTGTAAGTGCTTCTTTAGAGCATACATGGGGAAAATTCAGATTCACCTTATATATTTTGTCCGGAATATTTTTTACAGTGATTGCTGCATTTATTCTGCATTTTGCAATGGGTGGAATGTTGGATGGGTATAGTGGGATGATTTTTTCCACATATTATATTAGTTTATCAGTTTTTCTGGCATATTCGCTGACATATCCGGATACAACTGTATTGTTTATGTTTGTAATACCAATTAAGATGAAATGGATGTCAATTGTGTATGTGCTGATTGTCATGTATGATGTTGTAAGTGATATCATGAGTGGAGCATGGTTTATGGCACTGCCGATCATCGCATCCTTACTGAACTTTATTATTTTCTTCCTTGGTACAAGAAATCTTAACAGATACAATCCGAAGGAAATCCATCGCAGAAATCAGTTTAAGAGAGCAATGGGAGAAAGTAAGACCGTTCCCTTCCCGAGTGGCAGCAAGTCAGGGGAAGTGACGAAGCACAAATGTGCAGTCTGTGGCCGTACAGAGAAAGATGATCCGAATCTGGAATTCCGTTTCTGTTCCAAATGTAACGGAAACTACGAGTACTGTCAGGATCATTTATATACACATATACACAAGAAGTAAGAGGAGAAAAGATTATTATGAAAAAAGTACCATTTGTCACCCTGGATAAACTTCAGGAAATCACTGCGCAGTTTCCTACACCTTTCCATCTTTATGATGAAAAAGGTATCCGCGAGAATGCAAAGGCAGTGAAAGAAGCATTTGCATGGAATAAGGGCTTCAAAGAATTCTTTGCTGTGAAGGCAACTCCAAATCCATTTCTGATCCAGATCCTTCAGGAGTATGGCTGTGGCTGTGACTGTTCTTCCATGACAGAGCTGATGATGTCCAAAGCAATCGGATGCAAAGAGGGAGATATCATGTTTTCTTCCAATGATACACCGGAAGAAGAATTCAAATATGCAAATGAAATCGGCGGGATCATCAATCTTGATGATATCACACATATCGAGAGTGTAGAAAGAGCCGTAGGATATATTCCGAAGGTGATCAGCTGCCGTTATAATCCGGGCGGAGTGTTTAAGATCAGCAACGATATTATGGACAACCCCGGAGATGCCAAATATGGTATGACAACAGAGCAGATTTTTGAAGCATTCAAGATCCTGAAGGAAAAAGGTGCCGAGGAATTCGGTATCCATGCATTCCTTGCAAGCAATACTGTGACAAATGAGTATTATCCGATGCTGGCGAAAGAGATGTTTGAAATGGCAGTGAAACTTCAGAAGGAGACAGGCGCTCATGTGAAGTTTATCAACCTTTCCGGTGGTGTTGGAATCGCTTACAAACCAGATCAGACTCCGAATGATATCAGAGAGATCGGTGAGGGTGTCCGCAAAGTATACGAAGAAGTACTTGTTCCGGCCGGAATGGGTGATGTTGCAATCTATACAGAGATGGGACGTTTCATGATGGGACCGTATGGCTGCCTGGTAACTAAGGCAATCCATGAGAAGCATACTCATAAAGAATATATTGGTGTGGATGCGTGTGCTGTAAACCTGATGCGTCCGGCAATGTATGGCGCATACCATCATATCACTGTTATGGGAAAAGAAGACCAGCCATGTGATCATATGTATGATGTGACAGGTTCTCTCTGCGAAAACAATGATAAGTTTGCAATTGACCGCTATCTTCCGAAGGTTGATATGGGAGATCTTCTTGTGATCCATGATACAGGAGCTCATGGTTTTGCCATGGGGTATAACTACAATGGTAAACTGAAATCTTCTGAGATCCTTCTCCATGAAGATGGAAGTTTCGAGATGATCCGCCGTGCCGAGACACCGAAGGATTATTTCGCAACATTTGACTGCTTCCCGATTTATGAGAAATTACTGGAAGATATGGAATAATGCTGTGATTATTCTGTGATTTACTGTCCTGTGGTATTGTCGGGGTAGATATGACATAAAAACACACAAAAAGAAAGGTACTGATCTGTGCATGATGCTGGAAGGTTAGTGCCTTTCGTTTTGCATGGAGAAACAGTGATTTCAGAAGAATGTACTGTAAAAATTTTGTCTGTTCGGAGGTAGACGTATGATTAAATATGAATATGAAACAGGAATGTGTAAACAACTGCATTACAATGGTCTGTGGAGTGTACAATATGAGGGTGTTCCCGGACATTTTAAAAAAGTAAAGATGGTCTGTCCCTGCATCAGAGACGAATGTGATCAGGATTGTGAAGTGTTTAAGAACATACCGGAAATAAAAGCAGCAGATCAGGAATGGCATATGAGAGATGAGAGATAGAATAATGGGAGATAAGAAAAAAGAATACAGAGACAAAAGAACAGGCATGCAGACTGTAAGGTCTGTCATATTTGCTATTGTGCTTATAATTACAGGTTTTACCAGTATAATATCTGTGGCAGATAATACTTATGCAGCAGACGAATATCGAGTGCATAAATCTGAGGTGGTTGTAAAGACCGGTGCCACTTATACAGTAAAGATCCTGAACCATGATACAAAAGTGAGTCCAAAGAAGTTTAAATGGACCAGCAGTAACTCAAAATGTGTAAAGGTTATAAATGGCAGGATATATGGTTTAAAGCCCGGACAGGCAACGATCACAGCACAGATGAGTGGACTGAAAGTAAACTGCGAGGTTTTTGTCTATAATAAAACGGAAACAGTTCTTTTTAAGAAATACAAAAAACAGGTGAAAGTAACGGCAGGAAAGACAATTATTCTGGAGCCGCAGAAGTATGGAAAAAGGCTGACTTATACTTCTTCTGATAAAACGGTGGCAACTGTATCAAAGAAAGGAAAAGTTACTGCAAAAAAGACGGGAAATGTCAAAATCACCAGTGTTTCTTATGGTACTGACAGGTATGTATCAGAGATAGAAGTGATCGTCCTGCCGGCAGCGTCAGAAACTCCGGAAATTACGCCTACACTGACGCCGGATGAACCAGCACCATCTGTGACCCCGGAGCCGACGGTAACGGTCACGCCAACTCCGAAAATCACACCTGCACCGGAAGATGAGGAAAAGTTCCGGAAACCCCTGGATGGAGTTACTCATTATATTTTGCACAGAGGTGAACAGACAGAAGCACCTGAGAATTCCGTGCCTGCCTTTGAGATGGCAGGACGCAATGGGGCGGAGTTTGTGGAGACAGATGTGAGAGAGACCGCAGATGGAGTTCTGGTTGTCTCTCATGATGATTCTTTGCTGCGGATGTGCGGGGAGGACAGGCTTATTTCAGAGATGACTTATGAGGAGATAAAGCAGTATCCGATTATAAATGGAAGAAATGCTTCGCAGTATCCGGATAATCTTATTCCTACACTGGAACAGTATATTGCATGCTGCAATAAGTACTCTGTGACGCCGGTGATTGAAATAAAGTCAATCCGTACGGAAGAAGCCATGAATTTGTTCATGCAGCTTCTGACTGAATCACAGAAAGAGCCGGTACTCATCTGTTTTCGCATAGAAACACTTGGTAAACTGCGTGAGATGGGATTTACAGGAAAAATGCAGTGGATCCGTACAGTGCGCATGAATGCTTCTATGATACAGCAGTGTAAGAAATATGATCTGGACATAAGTGCAGAGTATAAAAATATCAGTATGAATGATATCAACAATGCTCATCAGAATGGAATCCGCATATCCGTATGGCTTTGCCGGAATGAAGATATGGTAGACATTTTCAGGAAAATGGGTGCGGATTATATCACGTATGAGAAGTGGAATACAGATGAAGTAAAAATACGACAGGATTAGCAGAAAATCAAGGTAGACATTTAGCAGAAAAATAAGTAAAATACAAGATGTAGATATAAATTGTAAGCAGAACAGTAACAGTTCACTATTGCTATAAGAAAGGACTGAACAGTTGTATATATTTTATATACTGCTGAAAAAGAGGAGGAGAGATTAATGAAAAAAATAGCAGCTATGGTGCTGGCAGGTGTTCTGGCAGCAGTTCCGGTCAGTACGACCGGTGCAGCGGAATTTCAGGATGGAGCAGATACACAGAATTTCATCTGGGCAGCCGGAGAGGAAACTTCAACAGACACAGATGAAAGCAAAGGGGTAAGTGCAAATGACAGTGTCGTTGAAGGACTTGACAAACCTCTGGTTTTCTATCCCAACACTTACTATAAATTTAATGTGACCGGTGCCGGAACGCAGAATACGAATCCTGTTGAGGGAGATGTCAGATGGACACCATTATACTGGAGTCTTTCTCTCAAACCGCAGGAAAGCGATATTCACAGGAAATGGGAAATCGGTTCTGCAAAGGGTATTTATACAAAGGTGGAACGTGCATACAATATATATATCTATTTCCAGAGAGAAGAATATACAGGAGGTATATGGGAGAAAAACGATATTGTACAACCTGTGAAATATCAGTTCAATGCAGCTCCGTTAACTGAACAGGGTGGAAGCTATAAGTACCTGATAGGTGGAATTGGCTATAAGATTTTAAATGAAAGAGAAGTAAGCGTTACAGGTCTTGCTGCGGAATATAATGTGATACAGATTCCGGCTACAGTTGTGATCAATGATAAAGTTTATAAAGTAACTACAATTGACAAGAATGCCTTCAGCGGGAACAAAGAAATTACAGATGTTATTTTTGGAAATAATGTAACAACGATTGGAAAATATGCGTTCAGCCAGTGCCCGAATCTGCGGAACATAAGATTTGGCAGCAGAGTAAAAAGAATTGGCAGCAACGCATTTGCACAGTGTACAAAACTGCGAAATTTTATACTTCCTGCCAGTGTCAGACATATAGATGCCAGAGCTTTTTACCAGTGCCCGGCAGTCAAAGTGATCAGGATCAACAGTACAGCACTGAACTATGTTGGAAAAAAAGCTTTTGCGGTCAACAAAACCGTAACTATCAGACTTCCTGAGAAGCTGTTTGCCAGATATCAGAAACTGATCAAGGCAAGCAATGTGTATTCTAAAACGAGGTTTGTGAAATATTAAAAAAAACTCAAAAATGCCCTTGCCATTTCGACAAAAACGTGATATGATAATACTCGTTTCAATGCCGGCATGTCGGAATGGCAGACGAGGCAGACTCAAAATCTGTTGTGGGCAACCACGTGTGGGTTCAAGTCCCACTGCCGGCACTAAAAAGTAAGCGAAGCCTTTGTTTGTGAAGGTTTTCGCTTTTTTATTTGCCGTATTGAACAGTTCAGATAATTCTAAAATCTTTATGAAATTTATCTCGCTTTTCTTGAAAAAGAGATGAATAAGTGATATGGTACATCATAACAAAACGAAATGGAGGAAAAGCCAATGAACCTTGATAATAAAAAGCCTGGCAGAAAACCGCTTTATGTATATTATATCATTGCGGCAGTTATTATCATTCTTCTGAATGTGCTGTTACTTCCTGCAATTGAGGGACGAAAGGTACAGACGACTGATTACAGTACTTTCCTGACAGGAGTAGAGAAGGATTACGTTAAGACAGTAGAAATTCAGGATGATTATATTTATTATGTAGCAGAGAGTGACGGACAGGAGGGTTATTTCAGAACTGTCAAGATGAATGATCCTGACCTTGTAGACCGTTTGCATGATGCAAATGTCAAGTTCGGTGCAGCAGCACCACAGCAGACATCTATCTGGATCAGTCTGATCGCAGGATATGTACTGCCGATTGCCATCTTTATCCTTCTTGGAAGGTGGCTCAGCAAGAAGATGATGAGTTCCATGGGCGGAGGTCCCGGTGGGGCAATGTCATTTGGAAAGAGTAATGCGAAAGTATATGTGAAATCATCTACGGGAATCAAATTCTCAGATGTAGCGGGAGAGGACGAAGCCAAGGATCTTCTGACAGAAATCGTAGATTATCTTCATAACCCGCAGAAATACAGAGAAATCGGTGCATCTATGCCGAAAGGAGCCCTTCTTGTAGGCCCTCCGGGTACAGGTAAAACACTTCTTGCAAAAGCGGTAGCCGGTGAAGCGGAAGTTCCGTTCTTCTCCATTTCCGGTTCTGAATTCGTGGAAATGTTTGTTGGTATGGGCGCTGCCAAGGTGCGTGATCTTTTCAAACAGGCGAATGAGAAAGCTCCATGTATTGTATTTATCGATGAGATCGACACAATTGGCAAGAAACGTGATGGTGCCGGATTTACAGGCGGTAATGATGAGCGCGAGCAGACTCTGAACCAGCTGCTTACAGAGATGGATGGTTTTGACGGCTCCAAAGGTGTTGTGATCCTTGCGGCAACCAACAGACCGGATTCCCTTGATCCCGCACTTCTTCGTCCCGGACGTTTTGACAGACGTATTCCTGTTGAACTTCCGGATTTAAAAGGACGTGAGGAAATCCTTAAAGTCCATGCAAAGAAGATTAAGATCGCAGATTCCGTACGTTTTGATGAGATTGCGAAAGCTGCAGCCGGAGCTTCTGGTGCAGAACTTGCAAATATTGTCAATGAAGCAGCACTTCGTGCAGTACGTGACGGCAGAAAATTTGCCACTCAGGCAGATTTTGAGGAGAGTATCGAGGTAGTTATTGCAGGATATCAGAAGAAGAACAGAGTTCTTTCCAATAAAGAAAAACTGATAGTTGCTTATCATGAAATCGGACATGCGCTGGTTGCAGCAAAGCAGACCGAATCTGCACCGGTCCACAAGATCACTATTATTCCGCGTACATCAGGAGCACTCGGATATACCATGCAGGTGGATGACGGAGATCATTATCTGATGACAAAGGAAGAACTTGCAAATAAGATAGCGACCTTTACAGGCGGTCGTGCCGCTGAGGAACTGATCTTCCACTCTATTACAACCGGAGCATCCAATGATATCGAACAGGCGACTAAGCTTGCAAGAGCAATGATCTCCAGATATGGTATGAGTGAAGACTTCGATATGGTTGCCATGGAGAATGTGACAAATCAGTATCTGGGCGGAGATTCCAGTTTAAGCTGTTCTTTTGAGACACAGACTCTTCTGGATAAGAAAGTTGTGGAGCTTGTCAGGATGGAACATCAGAAAGCGCTGAAAATCCTTCAGGACAATATCGGAAAGCTCCATGAACTTGCAAAATATCTGTATGAGCATGAGACAATTACAGGTGAGGAATTTATGAAAATCCTGAATGCACCTGTACAGGCTCCCACTGCAGTGGCGGAATCTGAAAGTAATACAAAGTCTGAGAACAATGCAGAATCCGAAAACAGTACAGAAGCTGACGCAGATACATCTTCCGGGAAAGTAAATCTGCAGAAGTGATATTTTTTCGAGATATACAAGTCAAAAGTCCATTGTCGCAGGCAATCCGGAAAATTGGCTATATCACTGAAAACTGAGTGAACAGCAATGAAAGCAGCAGAGGCGATTTGAGCTTCTGCTGCTTTTTCTTGCCAATTAACTCTGGTTCGGTTATAATTCGTAATAGTGAACGCAGCATCCTGGATGTTTTTTTTGAAAGAAAGAAGGGAATGAAGATGGATTGCCAAACTGCAGAAGGAATGGTGAGCAGGTATATTAAACATGATCTTCCGTTAAATGAACTGGAAGAGTTTCTTGATCATGTACAGAATTGTTCTTCCTGTTATGATGAACTGGAGACATATTTTATTGTCCATGAGGTAACACATCAGCTTGATGATGACAGCAGCGATTCGGTTCTGGATTTCAAAAAACTGCTGGAACAGGACATCCGGAAATCCAGAAGATATATCCGCAAGAAGAAAGTCAGCTGGCTTATGTTTGGCGTGAGTATATGCCTTCTGATCGCTACGATTGCGGCAATACTGATTTTTGTAATGATGGAGACAAATTACATTCTATAAAGATACTGGAGGATTTTATGAGCGAAAAAATATTACTGATTGACGGACACAGCATTCTGAACAGAGCTTTTTATGGTCTGCCGGATCTTACAAATTCAGAAGGAAAACACACAGGGGCGGTATATGGTTTCCTGAATATCCTTTTTCGGACGATCGAGGAAGAGAAGCCTCAGTATCTGACGGTGGCATTTGACTTGAAGGCACCGACTTTCCGTCATAAGATGTTTGAAGCATACAAGGGAACACGTAAACCTATGCCTGAAGAACTGAGAGAGCAGGTACCGCTGATCAAAGAGATGCTTACTGCAATGGGTGTGAATATTGTGACAAAAGAGGGATACGAAGCGGATGATATACTGGGAACTCTGGCCAGGAAGAGTGAAGCAGAGGGAATGGATGCGACAATCCTTTCCGGGGACAGAGATCTGCTTCAGCTTGCGACAGACAGGATTATGATCCGCCTGCCAAAGACTGTAAGAGGCAAGACTACCATAGAGGATTACCATGCACAGCAGGTGATCGAGAAATATCAGGTGACACCTCCCCAGATTATTGAGTTAAAGGCCCTGATGGGAGACAGTGCAGATAATATACCGGGAATACCGGGAGTAGGTGAGAAAACTGCCACAAAGATTATTGTGGAGTATGGAAGTATTGAGAATGCTCATGAACATCTGGAAGAACTTAAGCCAAACAGAGCCAGGGAATCAATGAGAGAACATTATGATATGGCGCAGATGAGCAAGGCTCTGGCTACGATCTGTACGGACAGTCCCATAGAGTTTTCGTATGAAAAGGCAAAACTGGGAAATCTTTACACAAAAGAAGCTTTCCTTCTCTGCAGACAGCTGGAATTTAAGAATCTGCTTAACCGTTTTGACTCTGCAGCAGTACAGGAAGATACGCTGGAACAGGAGTTTTTCACATGTGCAGACCTGGCAGGCTGTGAAGCGCTGTTTGCGAAAGCGGAAGCAGGAAAGATAACGGGTGTTTCTCTGCTTACAGAGAATGGCAGGGTATTTGGCGCAGGACTTGCGCTGAATGAAGAGGAAATTTATTATATTCCTGTGGAGGGGATGATCACAGAAGGATATCTCTGCGGGAAATTAGAAGAGCTTTTTCGTAAGGTATCTGAATATAATGCAGAGAATAATATGGAATGTAATATAGAAGATGCAAAGGGAAGTTCAGAAAAAGAGATATCTGATGTTAATGCAGACGGTACTCTGAAATATGATAAAACACATACTGTCTGTGCATTGGATGTAAAGGCATTACTCAAGTATATACAATTTGATGATCCGATGGCTGTATTTGATGCAGGTGTGGCTGCATATCTGCTGAATCCTCTGAAATCCTCCTATACTTACGATGATATGGCAAAGGAATATCTGAATGGTCGTATCCTGCCTGCAAGAGAGGAACTTCTTGGAAAGAAAACAGTGGAAAAAGCATGGGAGGAGAGCGCAGAGGGGCTTGCAGCATGGGCCTGCTACATGGCCTATACAGCACTTGCCTGCCGGAAACCCATGTGTGAAGCACTGCGTGATACAGGTATGTGGAATGTATATACACAGATTGAGCTTCCGCTGATCTTTACTCTTGATTCCATGGAAAAATGGGGAATCAGCGTGAAGAGTGAAGAACTGAAAAGCTACGGTGAGAAACTAAGTGTACGTATTGGAGAACTGGAGAAGCAGATCTGGCAGCAGGCAGGGGAAGAGTTTAATATTAATTCTCCGAAACAGATGGGAGTGATCCTGTTTGAAAAGCTTGGCCTTAAGGGTGGAAAGAAAACAAAGACAGGTTATTCCACAGCGGCAGATATTCTGGAAAAGCTTGCACCGGAGTATCCAATTGTAAAGGATATTCTGGAGTACCGTCAGCTTGCGAAACTGAAATCTACTTATGCAGACGGGCTTGTTGGTGAGATCGCAGAGGACGGCAGGATTCATTCTACTTTTAACCAGACAATTACAGCAACAGGAAGGATCAGCAGCACAGAGCCGAATCTTCAGAATATCCCTGTAAGAATGGAGCTTGGAAGACTGATCCGTAAGGTATTTGTTCCGGAAGAGGGATATGTATTTCTGGATGCGGACTATTCCCAGATCGAGCTTCGCGTTCTGGCGCATATGTCAGGGGATGAGAAACTGATCCAGGCATATAAAGAAGCCCAGGATATCCACAGACATACAGCATCAGAGGTATTCCATGTGCCCTTTGATGAGGTGACAGATCTGCAGAGGAGAAATGCCAAGGCAGTAAATTTTGGAATCGTTTATGGGATCAGTTCCTTTGGGCTCAGCCAGGATTTAAGTATCACACGAAAAGAAGCAGCAGAATATATTGAAAGATATTTTGAAACTTATCCAAAGATCAAGGGATTTCTTGACGGACTGGTGGAAGAGGGAAAAGAAAAAGGATATGTGACCACCATGTTTGGCAGACGCAGGCCGATCCCGGAACTGAAATCCGGTAATTTTATGCAGAGGTCTTTCGGGGAGCGAGTAGCCATGAACTCTCCAATACAGGGAACTGCGGCGGATATCATTAAAATTGCAATGAACCGTGTGTACAGACGATTAAAGGATGAGAATCTTAAATCCCGTCTTGTACTTCAGGTACACGATGAACTTCTGATAGAGACCTGTAAAGAGGAAATCCCACAGGTTTCTGCTATTCTTGAAGAAGAGATGAAAGGTGCAGCAAAGCTTTCCGTAGAACTGGAAGTCGATATGCATCAGGGTAATAACTGGTATGAGGCGAAGTGATGATGATAACAATAGGAATTACCGGCGGAGTGGGTGCCGGAAAAAGTACAGTGCTTGATTTTCTTGAAGAAAAGTATCAGGCATATGTGATGAAAGCAGATGAGATCGGGCATCTGGTGATGGAGCCGGGGCAGTCCTGTTATGAACCGGTGATTGCACTATTTGGAAGACAAATCATAAAAAATGATAAAACTATTGACCGCAGACAGGTTTCGGATGTAGTATTTTTACATCCAGAGCTTCTGGAGAAATTAAATCAGATCATCCATCCTGCTGTGAAACAGTACATCAGAGAGCAGTTAGCTGTAAAGAAACAGCAGGGACAGAAGATATGTGTGGTGGAAGCTGCACTCCTTCTGGAAGATCATTATCAGGAGTTTTGCGATACGATATGGTATATTCATACGGATGAAGAGATCCGTATCATGAGACTGATGGAGAACCGCGGTTATACAAGAGAGAAATCAGTCAGTATCATTGCCAGTCAGGCACCGGAGACTTTTTTTCGGGAAAATGCAGACTATGTTGTGGTAAATAACGGAGATTTTGCACAGACCAGACGGCAGATTGAGGAAGGAATCAGAAAATATGAGACTTTGTAGCATTGCCAGCGGAAGCAGCGGAAACTGTATTTATGTGGGATCAGATAATACCCATCTTCTGGTGGATGTAGGCATCAGCGGAAAAAGAGTAGAACAGGGATTGAATTCTCTGGAATTGACAGGAAAAGATATTGATGGTATCTTGATTACACATGAACATTCGGATCATATCAAAGGTCTGGGTGTGATCGCAAGGAAACATCAGATACCGGTTTATGCGACAGAAGGAACTGTGGAAGCTTTATCTCACATGAATCTTGGAAAAATGCCGGAAGGGATTTTTCGTGAGATACACGAAGATGAGCCTTTTGAGATTAATGATCTGACAGTGAATCCTTTTACGATCCCTCATGATGCTGCACAGCCCGTAGGATACCGGGTAGAGTGTGGAGAGCATTCTGTGGGGATTGCTACAGACCTTGGAAAATATAATGAGTACATAGTCGGTAATCTGCAGAATCTGGATGCGCTTCTTCTGGAAGCAAATCATGACATTCGTATGCTGCAGGTTGGAAAATATCCCTATTATCTGAAACAGAGAATCCTTGGAGACAGGGGACATCTTTCCAATGAGAATGCAGGCAGGCTTTTATGCAGGCTGCTGCATGACAATATGGAAGGGATTTTTCTTGGACATCTGAGCAGGGAAAATAACTATGAGGAACTGGCGTATGAAACCGTCTGTTCAGAAGTAACCTTAGGTGACAACCCTTATAAGTCGCGTGATTTCAGAATTCAGGTGGCACAGAGGGATTGCATATCAGAAGTAATTACAGTGTAGAAAGGACAAAGAACTTATGAAAAAGACAATCATCACAGTAGTAGGAAACGATACCGTAGGAATTATTGCAAAGGTTTGTACTTATCTTGCAGACAATAATGTAAACATTCTTGATATCTCCCAGACCATCGTACAGGGATATTTCAACATGATGATGGTAACAGATGCCGGCAAATGTGAGAAAGACAACGGAGTTCTTGCCAAAGAACTGGAAGCCCTTGGAGATAAGATCGGTGTAGTGATCCGCTGCCAGCATGAAGATATCTTCAATGTAATGCACAGAATCTGAGAAAATCTAAGCAGGTAAGCCGCTGAGGGACTTTCCTGTATCAGATTGCCTGAAAAATGCTGAGAGAACATACAAGGGAGAAAAACAAAATGATCAATATTTTTGAAGTAAATGAAACGAATAAAATGATCGAGCAGGAGAATCTGGATGTGCGTACCATTACTATGGGTATCAGCCTTCTGGACTGTATTGACAGTGATCTTGCTGTTTTAAATGAGAAAATATATAAAAAGATCACAACCTGTGCAAAGGATCTGGTATCTACAGGTGAGGCTATTTCCGGTGAATATGGAATTCCGATCGTAAATAAAAGAATTTCCGTAACTCCGATTGCATTGATTGGCGGAGCTGCATGTAAGACAAAGGAAGATTTTGTAACTATTGCAGAAACTCTGGATAAGGCTGCCAAGGTGGTAGGTGTAAACTTTATCGGCGGTTATTCTGCACTGGTAAGCAAGGGAATGACTCCTGCTGAGAGACTTCTGATCGAATCTATCCCACAGGCTATGGCGAAGACAGAGCGTGTCTGCAGTTCTGTAAATGTTGGATCTACACGTACAGGTATCAATATGGATGCTGTTAAGCTGATGGGTGAGATCGTTCTGGAAACAGCGAAAGCTACCAAAGATCAGGATTCCCTGGGATGTGCGAAGCTGGTTGTATTCTGTAATGCACCGGATGATAACCCGTTTATGGCAGGTGCTTTCCATGGCGTGACAGAAGCAGACACTATCATTAACGTTGGTGTCAGCGGACCTGGCGTTGTTAAGACTGCGCTGGAACAGGTAAGAGGTAAGGATTTTGAAACTCTTTGTGAGATGATCAAGCGTACTGCCTTCAAGGTAACACGTGTTGGTCAGCTGGTAGCACAGGAGGCTTCCAGACGCCTTGGTGTTAAGTTTGGTATCGTGGATCTGTCTCTGGCTCCTACTCCTGCAATTGGTGACAGTGTTGCTGAGATCCTTGAGGAGATTGGTCTGGAGCATGCAGGTGCACCGGGCACAACAGCAGCGCTTGCTCTGTTAAATGACCAGGTTAAGAAGGGTGGAGTTATGGCTTCTACAGCAGTTGGTGGTTTGAGTGGTGCATTTATTCCGGTCAGCGAGGATCAGGGTATGATCGATGCGGTGAACGCAGGGGCACTGACTCTTGAGAAGCTGGAAGCTATGACTTGTGTATGTTCTGTAGGTCTTGATATGATTGCAATTCCCGGAGATACGAAGGCTTCTACGATTGCGGGTATTATTGCGGATGAGTCTGCAATTGGTATGGTGAACCAGAAGACTACGGCGGTTCGTCTGATCCCGGTAATTGGTAAGGGGGTTGGCGAAGTGGTTGAGTTCGGTGGACTGCTTGGTTATGCACCGATCATGCCGGTGAACCAGTTCTCCTGTGATGCATTTGTGCAGCGTGGCGGAAGGATTCCGGCACCGATCCATAGCTTTAAAAACTGATAAAAAAGGCCGGAAACTTCGGAAAAGGGGAGTTTCTGGCTTTTCTTTGTTTAAGAGGGACGCGGGGCGGAAAATATTTTGTCTGGGTGCGGTTTCGGAGCCTAAGATATTCTAAGCCGCCAGAAATCTGCTAAAAGTATGAGCCGTCTTGTCAAACTCGCTCCGTTGCAAACTTCGCTCAGACAGTGATGCAGCCAGCTCATAACGCAGATTTCTGAAAACTAAGAATATCTAAGACTCCTGCAAATGCACCCCAGACAAAATATTTTCCGCCCCGCTGGTATCTGGTTTTAACTATAGCAATTAAAGAGATTCCAGAATATTGAGGAGTCGGGTGTTGTCTTCGGGGTGCATGATGCAGAAGCGGATGTATTCGCCGTCCAGGCATTCGAAGGAGGAGCAGTCACGGATCATGAGACCCTGACGGATGCAGGCGTCGAAGACGTCCCGGGAGGTCAGGCCGGGCTTCTGGATTTTCAAGAGGAGAAAGTTGGCGTAGGCCGGGTAGGGTTTGTAAGTGGGGATATTCTCCAGTGCTTTGAGCAGGCGGGTGCGTTCTGAGAGAATGAGGTCCCGGGTCTGGCGGATGTAGGTTTTGTCCTGGAGCATCAGCTCGCCGGCCAGGGCTCCCAGACTGTTGAGAGACCATGGTACCTGTTTTTCTTTCATTTTTTTGAGAAATTCCAGGTTCCCGGTGATTCCGTAGCCAAGACGCATACCTGGGGCTGCGTAGAATTTTGATACGCCGCGCAGAATCATAAGGTTCGTGAATTCTCTGGTAAGGCTGACAGCAGTGATCTCATTGATATCCGGAGCAAATTCTACATAAGTTTCGTCGATCATCACGAAAATGTTCCGCTCATTGCAGAAGGAAACGATTCTGCGCAGGTCATTTATGCTAATTGCAGATGAGGTAGGATTATTTGGGTTGCAGAGGATGAGAAAATCGTATTTTCCATCCAGAGTCCGGCAAAAGTCATCTACATCGAGAACAAAGTTATCCTCTTCGCGCAGGTGGTAGTATTCCTGAGTGCTTCCGGAGAAGGAGAGTTCCCTGGAGTATTCTGAATAGGTCGGACCCAAGATAAGGGTATGCTTTGGATTTCGTTCCTGTATCAGCAGTGCGATCAGTTCGCTGGAACCATTTCCGGGCAGGATGAATTCAGCAGGAATATTACAATATTCTGAAATTGTGCTGCGAAGTGAAGTATAATCTCTGTCTGGATAAGAAGACAGGATATCCAGCCGTCCTGCAAGCTGTTCCTTTACATGCTCGGAAAGCCCCAGCGGATTTACATTAGCCCCAAACTTTACAATTTCCTCAGACTTAAGCTGATAGACCTCACATATTTTCTCAATATCACTCCCATGAAAAATCATTTTTGCTGTTGACATATAATATCCCTCATTTCTATATAATCTAATCTATATAAACTTAAAATCACTACATAGCAGATCACAGATCTTTTCTGAACATTATTTTAACACTTATCACATCGTTCTGTAAACATCACTGTCTACATATTGCTATCCCTTCCCATTCCTTCGCGTCCCTTTTGAAAAAATAAATGGAAAAAAATAAAAAATAAACCTCTTGACATATCTGCATTAGCGTGGTAAAGTAAACACATCAAAACCGATGAGAAAGAAGAGTAAACAACCAAGAATCATTCCAGAGAACGGCAGTTGGTGGGAAGCCGTATGAAACTGATTGTTGAATGGCCTTTCGAGGGCGGTCCGAAATCTTGATAAGCGTGAGAGTAGGCACCGACGGGAACCGAACCCGTTATAAATCAGGAGTGTATGTTTGTACATGAGAAAGTGGACGATTCGTCAATTTGAGTGGTACCGCGATAATAAGATTCTTATTACCGTCTCAAGCAACAGATAGCTTGTGGCGGATTTTTTTATATATAAAGAGAATCTGTTATATGGCACCCCCTGTAATGCAGGAAAATCTGCTGATGGCAGGTGGGTATCACAGCAGTTGACACATCCGGGAAAAAGAGGAATCCGGGGAGTTCTTTCTCACAGACAGTAACAAGGGATTGGCAAACATCCCTGAGACTATGGCAGTTAAAAAACCATGAACTGTTAAATAAGATGTAGAGAGAGGAAAAAAGACTATGAAAAAAAGAGTATTAGCAATTGCAGCAACAGCAATGGCAACTATGATGATGGCATCACCGGTTATGGCACAGGATTTCAAGATCGGTATCTGCAATTATGTAGATGACGCTTCCTTGAATCAGATCGTAGACAACATCCAGTCCCGTCTGGAAGAAATCGGCAAGGAAAAAGACGTAAATTTTGATGTGTCCTATGATAACTGTAATGCAGATGCCAATGTTATGGAACAGATCATTTCTGATTTTCAGGCTGATAATGTAGATTTGATGGTAGGCATTGCAACACCTGTAGCAATGCGTATGCAGTCCGCAACAGAAGGAACCGATACACCGGTTGTGTTTTCCGCAGTGTCTGATCCTGTAGGAAGCGGCCTTGTAGAGGATCTGGATGCACCTGGAGCAAACATTACAGGTACAAGCGATTATCTGGATACAGCATCCATCATGAAACTGATCCAGGCAGTGAACCCGGATGTAAAGAAAATCGGACTTTTATACGATATCGGACAGGATTCTTCTACAACAGCCATCCAGGAAGCCAAGGATTATCTGGATAAAGAAGGCATCGAATATGTAGAGCGTACAGGTACCACAACAGATGAGGTACAGCTTGCAGCAGATGCACTGGTGGCAGATGGCGTAGATGCAGTATTCACACCAACTGACAACACAATTATGACAGCAGAGCTTTCTATCTATGAGAAATTCATTGATGCAGGTATCCCACAGTATACAGGAGCTGACTCCTTTGCACTAAACGGTGCATTTGTCGGATATGGTGTTGATTATGCAAACCTTGGACAGAAGACAGCAGATATGATCGCAGACATCCTTATGAATGATGCAGATACTGCAACAACATCTGTTGAAACTTTTGATAATGGTACTGCAACAGTAAACACAGAAACCTGCGAGGGACTGGGACTTGATCTTGAAACTGTTAAAAAAGATTTCGAGCCGTTATGCACACAGGTAAATGAGATCGTTACAGCAGAGAGCTTTGATGATGTAGAGAAATAATAAGAATATTCGGACAGCATTTTGAATAAATTCAGAATAAGTTCTGGGTTTATGGAATCCATTGTGCCGATTGAAAAGACTGATATATTTTCTGAATTAAAATGAACAGCAGCGGATATTTTCTGTTGCTGTTCATTGAATGTAATAAAATAAATACAAACTGGAGGAAATCATCGTGACTATTGCGACTATACTCTCTCTTGGAGAGACCGCACTGAAACTTGGCCTGATCTGTTCATTGACAGTTCTTGCCCTGTTTCTCAGTTATTCTATGCTGAATGTCTGTGACCTTTCCACTGATGGCTGTTTCACACTGGGAGCAGCAGTGGGAGCAGCAGTGGCAGTCAGCGGACATCCTTTTTTATCAATTTTTGCAGCTATGGCTGCAGGTATATGCTCGGGCTTTGTAACAGCCATACTTCAGACAAAGCTGGGCGTTGACAGTCTTCTTGCAGGAATTATCGTTAATACGGCTCTTTATTCTGTGAATATTGCAGTGATGGGAGGTTCCTCCCTGATCAATATGAACAGAACAGAGACGGTATTTTCCATGATGAAAGAAACATTGAAAAGTACACCGCTGAAAGGAAGAGGAGATATTGTAGTTGCTTTCATTGCAGTAGCCATTGTGATTGTCTTCCTTGTATTTTTCTTAAGGACAAGACTTGGTCTGGCAATCAGGGCAACAGGAAATAATGCAGATATGGTAAAATCCTCATCTATTAATCCGGTATTTACTACGATTGTAGGTCTCTGTGTTGCCAACTCCTTCACAGCACTTTCCGGATGTCTTCTGTCTCAGTCACAGAAATCTGTAGATATCAATATCGGACAGGGAATGGTTACCATCGCGCTGGCTTCCCTGCTGATTGGTGGTACGATTCTTGGCAGAGGTGGAATTTTCGTGAGAGCTGTTGGCATGGTACTTGGATCTTTTATTTTCCGTCTGGTATATACCGTCGCACTGAGATTCAATATGCCGGCATTTATGCTGAAACTGGTATCTTCTGTGATCGTTGTGCTGGCTATTTCAGGTCCATATTTGAAAAAACAGTGGCCGCAGATTAAGAGAAGAATGACTCACAGGAAGGGAGTACAGTGATTTATGCTGAAGATTGAACATATTTCCAAGACTTTTAATCCGGGTACGGTAAACGAGAAACAGGCCATCAGAGATTTATCCCTGAATCTGGAGAAGGGCGATTTTGCAACGATCATCGGTTCCAATGGAGCTGGTAAATCCACTCTGTTTAATGCGATCTGTGGAGATTTTCTTACAGATTCCGGTGTGATCATGTTGGATGGACAGGACATTACTTTTATGCCCCAGCATGTACGTGCAAAGACCATCGGTCGCCTGTATCAGGATCCTATGAGGGGAACTGCACCTGGAATGACTATAGAAGAGAATCTGGCACTTGCAGCAGGGAAAGGCGGATGGCTTTCCCATGTGTCCAGACAGGAGAAAGAACGATTCCATGAAGAACTGAAGCTTCTGGATATCGGACTTGAGAAGCGTATGACTCAGCCGGTAGGACTTCTTTCCGGCGGACAGAGACAGGCGCTGACACTTCTCATGGCAACCATGAATCCGCCCAAGCTTCTGCTTCTGGATGAGCATACAGCAGCCCTTGACCCGGGCACAGCAGAGAAGGTGCTGAATCTTACGAAACGAATTGTAGAGGAACATCAGCTTACCTGTCTGATGATCACCCACAATATGCAGTCGGCCCTTGATCTGGGAAATCGTATTCTGATGATGGATTCCGGAGATATTGTGCTGGATATCCATGAAGAAGAAAAGAAAGGCCTGACAGTGGAAGGACTTCTGGAGAAGTTTAAGACAGGTGCCGGTAAGATGCTGGATAATGACCGTATTCTTCTTTCCGGAGAGAAATAAAAATAATAAGTCCCCACCCGCTGGAGCGTGTTTGAAAAATGTTTTACGCAAGATGTGCGTCACAATTTGCGGGAATGATTTTTCAAACACACTCTAAGGAAGTTACAAAGGTAACAGAGCATGGGTGGGGACTTGTTTTATTATAAGCAGAGTCAAAGGACTATAGGATGATGATCTGTTTCTGAGATTCGTGGCAGAATTTTCTGCCGGTTTTCAGACACAGAAGTTTTTCATATAAATTGGAAGAAAAAACAGTTTCAGATAAAATCTGATTACCTTCACTGTCCAAAAGATTTTGGGCGTCCGCAAGCTTGGTGATAAGAGGAATTCGGCTGTGCTGCTTGATCCGGCTTAGCAGTTCACTGCTTTCTTTGCGGAAACCAAGAACCCTGGCAAAGGGAATCTGTGTCGGTGCAGTGTGGATATTTAATATAATATGAAGCAATGCCCTCTGTATCCTTGTCTGAGTCAGCTCTCTGGTTTTTAAAACAGATACAGATTGGGAAAAGGACAACAGAAGATTTTGCTGATTTATGATCCGTCGGGCGAGATCCTCGGAAACATCCATATAGGAAGAAAGGCTTTTCACATTCTCCTTCATAAGGCAGTAGGAGAGGATAGAGTCCAGAGAATTTTCTGTGAGAAATTCACCGGAGTCCAGCGCCTTTTTGAAAACGTAAAAAGCATCTGGTGGAATCTGGGATGATAATATATTGGCAGTTTTGGTATCCGGATTCCTGACTGGATTATTTATGTCTGAGATTGCCTCTGAATGGTCACCTTCCGGATTCTGAATAAGACTGCGTATAGCAGTTGCAGATGCAAAGAAATCAGTAGATGACTGTAAATCAGGGGAGGAGCTTGCTAAATCTCCTTCAGGGACAGTGGTTTCATGATAACCCATTCCCGCCCTGCGGATGGTAACAGGGCGGATCCGGCTGTTCAGGCGGAGAAGTGCCTTGCAGTATTCGATCCCCAGGATATTATTTGGTGTATTCAGGATCTGTGTGACTTCATTTAACAGAGGAGTAAGTACCCCGTCAAAATCGTCACCACTGAAGTTGCGCGGATTTTTAAAATATTCTGTCAATGCCTGGCTTCTGGCAGCGGGAAAAGTCAGACCTTCGCTTAAAAAGCCTTTCAACAGTTTCTTATATTCTTCAGGTTCTTCTACAAGGATCTCAGCCAGTTCTTTCAGCGAACTGATCTCCCCTGACTCACTTCCAAAGCAGAGTATATCAACAATACCAAGGTTGTCTAACAGGGAAACACCCCCCATTGCAAAGGCTTCTGCACTTGCTGTAGAGATGGATACCGGCATTTCAAGTACAAGGTCAGCACCACACCGCAGAGCCATTTCTGCACGTGCGTGTTTGGAGATGAGAGCAGGAGTGCCGCGCTGCACATAATCTCCGCTCATGGCAACAATAACGTAGTCTGCTTTTAACCTTTCCTTTGTATACCTGATTTGATATTCATGTCCTTTGTGAAAAGGATTATATTCTGCAATAATTCCTGCTGTTTTCATAAATTTACACAGATGCTCCTTCCTGAAATTTTGTAGAGTTCTCTTTTTTTAACCATATTGCATCTTAAAAAATACTTTTTTATGTCATATTCTACCATTCAGATGCTTGAAATACAAGGCTTCAGGAGTTATAATGAAAACAGCGCAGAAAACAGATTACAGTTCACTGTATCTATCAGGTGAATGGTAATGATAGCTGGTATACAGATATTGTGATATCAGAACTGCTATATGAAAGGAGCCATTTTAATCATGGGATTTATTGACACACTCAAAGAGAGAGCAAAAGCAAACGTAAAAACAATCGTACTTCCGGAGACAGAAGATAAGAGAACTCTGGCAGCTACAGAGAAAATTTTAAAAGAAGGAATTGCAAAGGTTATCCTTGTTGGTAACGAAGAAGCTGTTAAAAAGAGTGCAGCTGAAGACGGATATGACATTTCCGGCGCACAGATCGTAGATCCTGCTACATCAGAGAAAACACAGGGATACATTGACAAGTTAGTAGAATTAAGACAGAAAAAAGGCATGACACCGGATCAGGCTAAAGAGATTCTTCTTAACCAGTATCTGTACTATGGTGTAATGATGGTAAAAATGGGCGATGCAGACGGTATGGTATCCGGTGCATGTCACTCTACAGCTGATACATTAAGACCATGTCTTCAGATCCTGAAAACAAAACCAGGTACAAAACTTGTATCCGCATTCTTCTTAATGGTAGTTCCGAACTGCGAATACGGCGCAAACGGCGCATTTGTATTTGCTGATTCCGGTCTGAACCAGAACCCGACTTCAGAAGAACTTGCAGCAATCGCAGCATCTTCTGCAGAATCCTTCGAACTTCTTGTTCAGGAGAAACCAATCGTTGCAATGCTTTCACACTCCACTAAAGGCAGTGCAAAACATGCTGACGTAGATAAAGTAGTAGAAGCTACAAAGATCGCAAAAGAGCAGAATCCGGAACTTGCACTTGACGGAGAATTCCAGCTTGACGCAGCTATCGTTCCAAGCGTAGGCGCATCCAAAGCTCCTGGAAGCGAAGTAGCTGGTAAAGCTAACGTACTTGTATTCCCAGACCTTGATGCAGGTAACATCGGATACAAACTTGTACAGCGTCTTGCAAAAGCAGAAGCTTACGGACCTGTAACCCAGGGTATTGCTAAACCTGTAAATGACCTGTCCCGTGGATGCTCTGCAGACGATATCGTTGGTGTGGTAGCTATCACAGCAGTACAGTGCCAGGCTGACGACAACAAATAAGATTTCAGTCAGACCGTAAAACGGACTGAGAATTATTTCATTGACTACATAATGTTAAAGGCATCGGAGGAGATATTTCTGATTCTGATGCCTTTGATATCATTACTCATATTTCCCTGGAAATGATGAGAATAATATTATAATATGAAAGGAAAAGCTGACAGAAATATTCGAAGACTTGTGTCAGGATTATGGACAGTATTCGAAATTTGCTGCCGGCAGAATATGAAAATGAACGTATTAGTAATCAACTGTGGAAGTTCATCCCTTAAATATCAGCTGATCAACTCTGATTCAGAAGCAGTTCTTGCAAAAGGTCTCTGCGAGAGAATCGGTATCGATGGAAGATTAGTATATCAGAAAACAGGCTGTGACAAAGAGATCACAGAAGCTGCAATGCCTACACATAAAGAAGCAATCCAGATGGTACTGGATGCCCTCACAAATGATAAAACAGGCGCAATCGGAAGCCTGAAAGAAGTAAATGCTGTTGGACATCGTGTTGTACATGGTGGTGAGAAATTTGCCAAATCTGTAGTGATCACAGATGAAGTAATCTCAGCAGTAGAAGAATGCAATGACCTTGCACCACTTCATAACCCTGCAAACCTGATCGGTATCCGTGTATGCTCCGAGCTTATGCCGGGTGTACCTCAGGTAGCAGTATTCGATACAGCTTTCCATCAGACAATGCCTGCAAAAGCATATCTCTATGGTCTTCCGATTGAATATTACAAGAACTACAAAGTAAGAAGATATGGTTTCCACGGAACATCCCACAGCTTTGTTTCCAAACGTGCTGTTGAATTCCTTGGCCTTGACAAAGATAACTCCAAAGTTATCGTCTGCCACCTTGGAAATGGTTCTTCTATCAGTGCTGTTGTAAACGGTGAGTGTGTTGATACAACAATGGGTCTTACTCCACTTGAAGGTGTTGTTATGGGAACACGTTCCGGTAACATTGATCCTGCTATCATGGAATTCATTGCTAAGAAAGAGAACCTTGACATCGCAGGTATGATGAACGTTCTCAATAAGAAATCCGGTCTTCTTGGATTATCCGGCGGATTATCCAGTGACTTCCGTGACCTGAACGATGCAGCTCAGAGCGGAAACGAAGATGCAGCTAACGCAATCGATGTTCTCTGCTATGGTATCGCTAAATTCGTTGGCGGATATGTTGCAGCTATGAACGGTGTAGATGCCATCGTATTTACAGCAGGTATCGGCGAGAATGCTATTCCTGTACGTGAGAAGGTTGTAAGCTATCTTGGATACCTTGGAGTTACACTTGACAAAGAAGCTAACGGAGTTCGCGGAGAAGAGATCGTTATCTCTACACCGGATTCCAAAGTTAAAGTTGCTGTAATTCCTACAAACGAAGAACTTGCAATCTGCAGAGAGACAGTAGCTCTGGTTTAATTTTCACAGATAATAAAGTGTCTGTTTTGTGTCCAAACGAGAGAAATATAACTGGATAAAAGTTATATTTATATAGAAGGGAAGGGTGCATCTGTCAGGAGCACCCTTCTTTGTGCCCGTAAGGCATGTGGAAATTACCTGATAATAATGCCGCCGGATGATAAAATACTTCGTAAAGGAATATTACTTGACAAAATGTGAAATTTTTCTAATTTATCGTTGACAAAAGCAGAGGCGGTATGTATAATAAAACAAGTGTGGATAGGAGAAAAGTATGCAGATACATTTATCAGATATTTCATCCAGTGAAGGAATGCGTATTCAGAAGACTGCAGAGTTTGGAATGGATACGATCACCTTTCAATCAGGAAGCTTTCCGGTACTTGCAAAAGAACCCATAGAGCTTACGATCACGAATACAGGTGACAGAAATCTTGAAATCAGAGGAACAGGTAAGATTACCGTAGGTATTCCCTGTGACAGATGTCTGGAAGAGGTTTCAACAGAGATTCCTTTGGAGATTGAGCGAAAACTTGATATGAAGCTTACGGATGAAGACCGTGTGAATGATCTGGACGAAAGTTCTTATCTCACAGGTATGGACCTGGATGTGGACCAGCTGGTCTATCTTGAGGTACTGATGAGCTGGCCTTTGAAGGTTTTATGTAGAGAAGACTGCAAAGGAATCTGTAGCCAGTGCGGGAAAAACCTCAATGACGGTCCCTGTGGATGCGTCGAGGAACCTAAGGATCCCCGTATGGCAGCTATCAGTGATATATTTAGTAAATTTAAGGAGGTGTAACATAATGTCCATCTGTCCGAAGAATAAATCTTCCAAAGCAAGACGCGATAAGAGAAGAGCAAACTGGAAAATGAGCGCTCCGAACCTTGTAAAATGCAGCAAATGTGGCGAACTGATGATGCCGCACAGAGTATGCAAAGCTTGCGGAAGCTACAACAAAAAGGAAATCATTAAAGTTGAAGACTAATTTTTAATGGTTGCAAAGTATGGCAGGTTCTCCCGTTTGGGATGCCTGCTTTTTTGTGTATTATTTTATATTATAGGAAATTACTCCGTAATGTTCCGGAATTGCTATAAATTTCTGTGTAGCGCGAAACGGTTTGCCGGGCAGCGTGGACAGTAACTGCAGATAATCCATATAAAGATAAAGACAGTGGATACATCTGAACATTATAATGGATGAGGAAAAAGTAATGAATGAGAAGGAGAAGGTAAATCAGATCACAGAAGGTGTGATCTGGAAACAGCTGCTGTTATTTTTCTTTCCTATTGTATTTGGAACATTTTTTCAGCAGATTTATAATACGGCAGATACTATTGTTGTCGGCCGTTTCGTAGGAAAACAGGCACTTGCTGCAGTTGGAGGTTCTGCCAGTCAGATCGCCAATCTGATCGTTGGCTTTTTTGTAGGGCTTTCCTCAGGGGCGGCAGTTGTGATCTCGCAGTTTTATGGGGCAAAAGATAAGAAGAATCTGAGTAAGGCACTGCATACAGCATTTGCATTCTCCATTGCAGCGGGAATTGTTCTTACTGTAGTGGGGATTTTTCTGACCAGACCTGCATTGCTGCTTATGAAGACACCTGCAGATGTAGTAGAGGACTCTGCAGTGTATCTTCATATTTATTTTGGCGGAATGGTTTTTAACCTGGTTTATAATATGGGAGCCGCCATCCTGCGCGCAGTGGGAGATTCCAAAAGACCACTGTATGTTCTGATCATTACCTGTGTGCTGAACATTATTCTTGACTTGCTGTTTGTTGTGACATTTGATATGGGTGTGACAGGAGTAGCTGTTGCTACAGTTACTTCTCAGGTGATCAGTGCGCTGATCGTAACAGCAATGCTGCTGAAAACCAGAGAGATATATGTGCTGAAGATCAATCAGATTTGTTTTGACAGAAGAATGCTGTTTTCGGTGCTGAGAATCGGTATCCCGGCAGGTCTGGAATCTGTAATGTACAATATCTCCAATATTGTGATACAGGTATTTGTAAATAATCTGGGAACTGACACAGTGGCAGCATGGGGAACTCTTGGGAAAATAGATGCTCTTTTCTGGATGGTGATCAATGCGTTCGCAATTTCCATTACTACCTTTGTGGGACAGAATTTCGGAGCCGGCAAATATCATCGTATGCGAAAGAGTGTGAGTGTCTGCATGGTCATGAGTATGGTCAGTTCTGCGGTGATGATCATTTTGATGTATTCATTTGCTCCCTGGATTTATCGTCTGTTTACCACAGACAGCGCAGTGATTGTCCATGGTGTTCATATGAGTCGTTTTTTACTGCCGTCCTATTTCATTTATGTGATCATAGGAATTTTGTCCGGGGCACTGAGGGGTACCGGGAAGGTTCTGGTGCCTATGCTCCTTACCTGCGGCGGTGTGTGTTCCCTGAGAATCCTGTGGCTTTTTACAGCCGGACAGATGTACCCGGGAATTAATACGATCATGCTCAGTTATCCGGTTTCATGGAGTATTACGGCGATATTGTTTGTTGTATACTATTTCATGAAATTCCCCGGAAAGGAAAAGGCAGAGCACTTTCGGAGACAGAAACAGTAACGCCATTTTTCATGAAAAAATGCAGTTTATCCTATGTCTGTTGATGAAATCAGGAAAATAAGGTAAGCTAAAGACAGATATCAGACAGATGTCAGACAGGTGACAGACAGGTGACAATTCCTGGTGTCATAGTGATGGAGAATACTATGAGGAAAGAAAAGCGTATATTTTTGATCTTGGTGATAGGTATCTGTCTGTTCGGGATGCTTATCATAAAAAAAACGACGGTCATCAGCGGGCAGGAAAATACGGTCAGCCACGTGACTGCGCCCAAAGATATTCCTGCTGTGGCAGTAGAGATAAATAAAAGCAGTGAAGTTATTTGTGATAAGCTGTCAGAGATAACTTATACTGCTTATACAGATTCAGATACCCTGCATATTCCGGTTCAGTGGAATGTTTCTGCTGTTAATTGGAAGCGCTACTGTACAGGAAGCTACGCTGGCAGTTGCCGTTCAGGGACTGAAGTATGCAGTTGAGAATGGAACTGAGATGAACTAAGCAATTCTTTTTCAGGGACAAAAATATGTGATTTTGAGGATACTTCTCTTCGGATAGATTTATTCGGAGGGGAGTGCTTTTTCTGTGCCGGGGGTTTTAGAATGGCTGGGAAGATGGTATAATGAGGAGCGAATTCTATAGTTTTTGTGGAATTGTTACAGATGAGCAGAAACAGACAGGAAGCGAAAATTACGAGAGAGGTTTGAATTTATGAATATTCTGAATATAGAGCATGTTTCCAAGGTGTTTGGTGAGAAGGTGGTGCTGGATGATGTTTCCTACGGGGTGCATCAGGGAGATAAGATTGGGATCATCGGGATTAATGGGACCGGGAAGTCTACGATTCTGAAGATTATCGGCGGTCTGGAGGAGCCGGATGAGGGGCAGGTGATCACTCAAAATGGCCTGCGGATTACCTATCTGCCGCAGATGCCGGAGTTTCCCCAGGGAGCTTCTATCCTGGATTATGTGGCTGAAGGAAAATGGCAGAAGGACTGGAGTACAGAAAGCGAAGCAAGAAATGTACTGAATAAGCTTGGGATTACGGATCATGAGGAAAAGATTGATCATTTGTCCGGCGGGCAGAAGAAAAGGGTGGCACTGGCAAGGACTCTGGTGAATCCCTGTGATGTGCTGCTTCTGGACGAGCCTACCAACCATCTGGATAATGAGATGGTGACCTGGCTGGAAGACTTTCTGAGAAGTTTTAAGGGCGTTGTGATCATGGTTACTCATGACAGATATTTCCTTGACAGGGTTACCAATAAGATTCTGGAGATTTCCCATGGCGGTCTTTATGCTTATGAGGCTAATTACTCGAAGTTTCTGGAACTGAAGGCAGAGCGTGAGGAGATGGAACTTGCCAGTGAGAGGAAGAGACAGAGCGTACTCCGCATGGAACTGGAGTGGGCAAAGCGTGGATGCAGAGCCAGAAGTACCAAGCAGCGGGCACGTCTGGAACGCCTGGAGGCATTGAAGAATGGAAAGGCTCCGGTGCGTGATGCGAATGTGGAACTGGATTCTGTTGAGACACGTATGGGAAAGAAGACGATCGAACTTCACCATATCAGCAAGAGTTTTGGTGAGAAGAAGATTCTGGATGATTTTAATTATATTGTGCTGCGCAATCAGCGTCTTGGGATTATTGGTCCTAATGGATGCGGAAAGTCAACACTCATCAAGATTATTGATGGGATGATACAGCCGGATGCAGGAGAAGTGGAAATTGGAGAAACCATTCGCATAGGGTATTTTGCACAGGAAGTGCCGGATATGGATACCAATCAGCGTGTGATCGATTATATCCGTGACGTGGCAGAGTATATTCCGACCAGAGACGGGAAGATTTCCGCAACAATGATGCTGGAGAGGTTTCTCTTTGATTCTGCCATGCAGTATGCACCCATTGCCAAATTGTCAGGTGGTGAGAAGAGGCGTCTGTATCTGCTGAAGGTTCTGATGGAGGCGCCGAATGTGCTTCTTCTGGATGAGCCAAGTAATGATCTGGATATTCCTACACTGACCATTCTGGAGGATTATCTGGATTCTTTTGCAGGGATTGTGATCGCAGTGTCTCATGACAGGTATTTTCTGGATAATATTGTGGACAGGATTTTTGCTTTTGAGGGGAATGGACATCTGACCCAGTATGAGGGCGGATATACGGATTATACAGAGGCGCTGGTGAGAAAAGGCGGGGCAGTATCTGAAGGACAGAGCACTGCAGTTGGTGCGGAAAAGAAGAAATCGGCTCAGGCAGACTGGAAGCAGAATCGTCCCCAGAAGCTGAAATTTACCTATAAAGAGCAGAGGGAATTTGAAACTATTGATGATGATATTGCAGCGCTGGAGGAACTGCTGGAGAAGCTGGATAAGGATATAGAGGCCAATGCCACCAATTCTGTGAAGCTTCGTGAGATCATGGAGCAGAAGGAGAAGGCACAGGCAGATCTGGATGAGAAGATGGACAGGTGGGTTTATCTGAATGATCTGGCGGAGCGAATCGAGGCACAAAAAAGTGAAAAATGATTTTTTTCAGATGCTATTGACTTTGCAGAGGGTTCTTTAGTATGATACAGATTATGGAAGATTGCAGGAGCTGCTTTGCAGCGGGGCAATTTGCGGATGCCGGGTCAGTAACAGAAAATATCTTTTGATTCTGACATCTGTGAGTGAACAGTAAGTGAACAGGAGATATAAAAATATGGAAGAACAGGTCAGAGTTGTAGTGGACGCAATGGGCGGGGATAATGCCCCGGCAGAACCTGTCAGAGCTGCAGTGGAAGCTGTAACAGAGAGACAGGACATAAAAGTAATTCTTACAGGAAAACAGGAAGTGATAGATAAGGAACTGGCGAAATATTCCGGATATCCGAAGAACCAGATCCAGGTTGTCAATGCATCCCAGGTGATCGAGACAGCAGAACCCCCTGTTTTTGCGATCCGTAAGAAAAAAGATTCATCAATCGTAGTAGGTTTGAATATGGTTAAGAAACAGGAGGCAGATGCCTTTGTTTCATCAGGAAGTACAGGAGCTGTTCTTGTTGGCGGACAGGTACTGGTAGGCAGAAGTAAAGGTGTGGAGAGGCCGCCTCTTGCACCGTTGATCCCTACCACGAAGGGTGTTTCCCTTCTGATCGACTGTGGTGCCAATGTGGATGCACGTCCATCGCATCTGGTGCAGTTTGCGAAGATGGGCTCTATTTATATGGAGAACGTAGTCGGTATTAAAAATCCAAAAGTTGCCATTGTAAATAACGGGGCGGAAGAGGAGAAGGGAAATGCACTTGTAAAAGAAACTTTCCCCCTTCTGAAAGAATGCAAAAGCATTAATTTCATCGGAAGTATAGAAGCCAGAGATATCCCGGCAGGATATGCGGATGTGGTCGTATGCGAAGCATTTGTGGGAAATGTGATCCTTAAATTATATGAGGGAGTTGGTTCTGCCCTGGTCCAGAAGATCAAAGAAGGAATGATGACCAGCACAAGAAGTAAGATCGGTGCACTTCTGGTAAAGCCTGCACTGAAAGAAACTCTGAAATCCTTTGATGCAACGGAATATGGCGGAGCACCGCTTCTGGGGCTTAAAGGACTTGTGGTAAAGACGCATGGAAGTGCCAAAGCCATTGAGATCAAACATGGTATTTTCCAGTGTGTACAGTTTAAACAGGAGAAGATCAACGAGAAGATCGCAGAGCGTATCCTGGAGGATCAGGAAGTACTGAAGTCCGGAGCAGAATAGAGCAGGACAGGAACAGAAACAGGAAGGAGGGTTGAAGATGGAACTGGAGAAAATAAAAGCTATCATAGCAGAGGTTCTGAATATTGATGCAGATTCGATCACAGAAGACACTACATTTGTAGATGATCTTGGTGCAGACTCTCTTGATATTTTTCAGATTGTTATGGGGATTGAAGAGGAGTATGACATTGAGCTGGATAATGAATCTGTCGAACAGATTCAGACAGTCGGTGATGCTGTTGAAGCCATTCGGACAATTAAATAAAAATGTAACTGTCCGGCAGTCTGAAATTTGACAGGAGCATAATACAGGCGCACTGAGCAGTTGCAAAAAATGATGTCGCAGGGTTGTCAGATGACAGCCCTGCGCATATGGAGAGGGTTAGAGGAATGAATAGAAAGACAGAAGAATTAGAAGAAATCATAGGATATCATTTTAAAAATAAACATTATCTTACACAGGCACTGACTCACAGTTCCTATGCAAATGAGAAGAAGCTGGGGAAGCTGGGCAGCAATGAGAGACTGGAGTTTCTGGGAGATGCTGTGCTGGAGCTGATCAGCAGTGATTATCTGTATGCAAGATTTACCCAGATACCGGAGGGAGAGCTGACAAAAAAGAGAGCCAGCCTGGTGTGTGAGCCAAGCCTTGCCTATTGTGCAAGAGAATTCGGACTGCCGCAGTTTCTGTTGCTTGGAAAGGGCGAGGATATGACAGGCGGAAGAAACAGGGATTCTATCGTCTCTGATGCAACAGAGGCTTTACTGGGAGCTATCTATCTGGATGGTGGTTTTGCTAATGCAAAGGAGTTTGTGCTGAATTTTGTCCTGAATGATATTGAACACAAACAGCTCTTTTATGATAGCAAGACCATCCTGCAGGAAATCGTGCAGGAAAACGGAACACAGCCGGTGGAATATATTCTGACAAAAGAAGAAGGTCCGGATCATAACAAAAACTTTACTGTGGAGGCAAGAGTAAACGGAAAAGTGATGGGACAGGGAAGCGGTCATACAAAGAAAGCAGCAGAACAGGCCGCAGCATACCAGGCGATTCGTGTACTCAGAAAATAAACAGGAGAATTATGTATTTAAAGAATATAGAGGTACAGGGATTTAAGTCTTTCGCCCAGAAGATCAATTTTGAATTTCATAACGGGATCACCGGTATTGTAGGTCCGAACGGAAGTGGAAAGAGCAATGTCGGTGATGCGGTGAGATGGGTGCTGGGTGAACAGAGTGCCAGGTCTCTGCGAGGAGGAAATATGCAGGATGTTATTTTCTCCGGTACAGAGACAAGAAAACCTCTGGGTTATGCATCGGTGGCAATCACACTGGATAATTCAGACCATAAGCTTCCGGTTGATTTTAACGAGGTTACGGTTACCAGAAGGCTTTACCGTTCAGGAGAGAGTGAATATAAGATCAACGGAAGTGCCTGCAGACTGAAAGATATCAATGAGATGTTTTATGATACAGGTATCGGTAAAGAAGGATATTCCATTATCGGACAGGGACAGATCGACAGGATCCTAAGCGGTAAACCGGAAGAGAGAAGAGAGCTTTTTGATGAGGCAGCAGGTATTGTTAAATTTAAGAGAAGAAAGAATACCACGATCAAAAAACTGGAGGAAGAACGCCAGAACCTGGTCAGAGTGACAGATATCCTCTCGGAGCTTACCAGACAGCTGGAACCACTGGAGAAACAGTCAGAGACAGCAAGAGTTTATCTTTCCAAAAGAGAGACGCTTAAGGAACTGGATGTGAATATGTTCCTGATGGAGTATGCTGCTGCAGCCAAAGAACTCAAGGAACTGGAAGAGAAGAACATAATTGCGCAGAATCAGCTGAAGGATACCCAGAGTTCCTATGACCGGACCAAGGTGGAATATGAACGTCTGGAACAGGAGTTGGAAGATTTAAATTCCAAAATGGATGCACTTCGCATTTCCGGTCAGGAGCAGGCAATCCGTAAACAACAGCTGGAAGGCCAGATCAATGTATTAAATGAGCAGATACTGGCAGAGGCACACAATGAAGAGCATTATAAGGGACGTATCCAGACTATTGAGGCTGAACTTTCAGTAAGAACAGATTCAAAGAAGAAACTTGAAGAAGAAAAAACGGATATTTATGCACAGTTAAAGGCTGTCCGTAAGAAACTTTCTGAGGAAGAAGAGAAATTAAGGACAGCGCAGGAGAATATGGAAGCCTGTACTCTCGAAGTGGAGAATGGCAAAAATGAGATCATTGAAATTCTGAACAGCCGCGCCAATGTCAAGGGTAAAGCCCAGAGATTTGATGCAATGATGGAACAGGCAGAAATCCGTAAGGCAGAGATCAGCCAGCGTATTCTCAGACTGAAGAGTGAAGAGGAAGAGCAGCAGATCATTCTGACTACAGCCCGGAAACAGTATGATGAGATTACATCCCAGATTGAAAATGCCAATGAGGAATGTGAACATCTGAATCTGAGTGTGATGAAGATTCAGGAAAAGCTGAAGGAACAGAACACAAAGCTGGAAGCAGAACAGACAGCCTATCACAGAGAGGCATCCCGGCTGGATTCTCTCAGAAATATCGCGGAGCGTTATGATGGATACGGAAACAGTATCCGGAGAGTTATGGAACAAAAAGAACGTGTTCCGGGAATCCAGGGTGTTGTCGCAGATCTGATCCAGGTAAACAAAGATTATGAGATCGCTATCGAGACAGCTCTTGGTGGGAGCATTCAGAATATTGTTACAGATAATGAGCAGACTGCCAAAACCATGATCGAATTTCTGAAAAAGAATCGTTATGGACGTGCGACCTTTCTTCCCATGAGCAGCATAAGTCCCAGAGGTGAGTTTACACCGAAAGAAGCACTGAAAGAGCCGGGCGTTGTGGGGATTGCCAGCGAACTGGTGTCCGTAGCTTCTCAGTATCAGCAGATCACGAAATTCCTTCTTGGAAGAGTGCTGGTAGTTGATAACATTGATCATGCCATTGCAATAGGAAAAAAATACAGACACAGTCTGAGAATGGTCACAACAGAGGGTGAATCCTTAAACCCGGGAGGTTCCATGACCGGCGGTGCATTCAGAAACAACAGCAATCTGCTTGGAAGACGGCGTGAAATAGAGGAACTGGAAACAAAAGTAAATCAGCTGAAGCAGAATCTGACCGAAATGCAGAATGCTGTTGAGGAAAATAAAAATCAGAGAAACAGGCTTCGTGATGCCATTGCAGGATTTCAGGAAAAACTCCGTCAGAAATATATAGAACAGAATACTGCCAGAATGAATATCAAACAGCAGGAAAAGAAAGCTGAGGAGATCCGAAGCGGATATGCGCAGATCAACAGAGATCAGGCAGAGATCAAACGCCAGGTCATGGAAATCCGGCAGGATCATGACCGGATTGCCAGGGAACTGGAGAATTCAAAGCAGGATGAGAAAGAACTGGAGAGTTTTATTGAGGCAAAGCAGTCAGAACTGGATGAATGGAAAGAAGAAGAGAAGAAAATCACCCGGGAGTTAGAAGAAATCCGTCTTCAGTCATCCGCTCTTGAACAGAAAGAGAAATTTGACCAGGAAAACCTGAGCCGTCTGAAAGCAGAAATCACAGCTTTTATGACTGAGAAAGAGGATATTTATCAGTCTCTTGCTCACAGCAGTGAAGAGATAGAAAAGAAGCAGGAGATGATTACTCAGCTGAAAAAAGAGTCGGAAGAGTCTGTCCTTCATGAAGAACAGGCACAGATGCAGCTGAAAAATCTGCAGAAGGAGAAAGAGAGCAGAACTTCTCAGCATAAAGATTTTTTTGAGAAAAGAGATTATCTGTCCGGTCAGATCGGACTTCTGGATAAGGAATGTTACCGTCTGCAGGGACAGATGGACAAGCTGGAGGAGAACAGGGAAGAGCGGATTGCCTATATGTGGTCCGAGTATGAGATCACTCCCAATAATGCCGTTTCCTACAGAAAAGAGGAACTTACTGATCTTTCGCAGATGAAGCGACAGGCAGCTCAGATTAAAGATGATATCAGAAAGCTGGGACCTGTAAATGTAAATGCTATTGAGGATTATAAGGAACTTCTGGAAAGATATACCTTTCTGTCCGGCCAGTATGAGGATCTGGTCACAGCGAAGAAAACTCTGGAACAGATCATTCAGGAGCTGGATGAGGGAATGCGGAAACAGTTTTCTGAGAAATTCGGCGAGATCCAGAAGGAATTTGACAAGGCATTTAAGGAATTGTTCGGAGGCGGAAAAGGAACTCTGGAGCTGGATGAAGAGGCAGATATCCTGGAGGCAGGAATTAAGATCATTTCCCAGCCGCCGGGAAAGAAACTGCAGAATATGATGCAGCTTTCCGGCGGGGAAAAAGCTCTGACAGCTATCGCACTTCTTTTCGCGATCCAGAATCTGAAGCCGTCACCGTTCTGTCTGCTGGATGAGATCGAGGCAGCGCTGGACGATTCCAATGTTGGGCGATTTGCCGGATATTTACAGAAGTTGACGAAAAACACACAATTTATTATAATAACCCATAGACGTGGAACTATGAACGCCGCAGACCGGCTTTATGGTATTACCATGCAGGAAAAAGGGGTATCCACACTGGTTTCCGTCGATCTGGTGGAGAATCAGCTTACCCAGTAACAGGAGGAGTTTCACATGGCAGAAGAAAAGAAAGGTTTTTTTAAACGATTAGTCAGTGGACTGGCAAAGACCAGAGACAATATCGTAGCCGGATTTGACAGTATTTTCAGTGGTTTTTCCAGTATTGATGAAGATTTCTATGAAGAGCTGGAAGAGATTCTGATCATGGGTGATATCGGGATCAATGCGACCACTTCTATTATTGAGAATTTAAAGAAAGAGGTTTCCGAACGTCATATTAAGGAACCGATGGAATGTAAACAGCTTCTGATCAATGAGATCAAGGATCAGATGCGTGTGGACAGCACAGAGTATGAATTTGAGAACCGCAGATCCGTAGTTTTGGTGATCGGTGTCAATGGTGTCGGAAAAACCACTTCAGTAGGAAAACTTGCAGGAAAATTAAAAGACCAGGGCAAGAAGGTTATCCTTGCAGCAGCCGATACTTTCCGCGCAGCAGCAGGAGAGCAGCTTACTGAGTGGGCGAACCGTGCAGGTGTGGAGATCATCGGCGGACAGGCGGGAGCAGATCCTGCATCTGTTATCTATGATGCGGTGGCTGCAGCCAAAGCAAGAAATGCAGACGTACTTCTCTGCGATACAGCAGGACGTCTTCATAATAAAAAGAACCTTATGGAAGAACTCCGTAAGATTTACAGGATCCTGGAGAGGGAGTATCCGGATGCATATCTGGAGACATTGGTAGTGCTGGATGGTACCACCGGACAGAATGCCCTTGCACAGGCGAGACAATTTGCGGAGGTCGCAAATGTCAGCGGTATTATCCTTACCAAGCTGGACGGAACTGCCAAGGGAGGTATTGCAGTTGCCATCCAGTCTGAATTGGATATTCCGGTGAAGTACATTGGCGTAGGAGAAAGTATTGACGATCTTCAGAAATTCGATGCAGATGCATTTGTAAATGCGTTGTTTGATGTAGACCATAAAGAAAACCCGGACGCTTAAGATTAGGATGTACTTTCGAAGTCAAATCAAGTACAAAAAGATTCCGGGAGTACTTTTAGGACAAAATGGAGGAAAAAACAATGCTTACTTTAGAGAGTTTTGAACAGGCATCAGAGATCGTAAAACAGGTCACACAGGAAACAAAGCTGATCAAGAGCAGCTATTTCAGTGAACTTACAGGAAATAAGGTTTATTTAAAACCGGAGAATATGCAGCGTACAGGTGCATATAAGGTTCGTGGTGCCTATTATAAGATCAGCACTCTTTCCGATGAAGAGAGAAATAAAGGTCTGATCACAGCATCCGCCGGAAATCATGCACAGGGTGTTGCCTATGCTGCGCATAAATATGGTGTGAAGGCAGTGATCGTTATGCCCACTACAACTCCGCTGATCAAGGTTGAGAGAACAAAGAGTTACGGTGCAGAGGTTATCCTGCATGGTGATGTATATGATGAGGCATGTGCACATGCACTGGAACTTGCTGAGAAAGAGGGATATACCTTTATCCATCCTTTCGATGATCCGGCAGTTGCCACAGGACAGGGTACCATTGCAATGGAGATCGTTCAGGAGCTTCCGCTTGTTGATTATATTTTGGTTCCAATCGGTGGAGGCGGACTTGCAACAGGTGTTTCCACACTTGCGAAGCTGTTAAATCCACATATCAAAGTCATTGGTGTGGAACCGGCAGGGGCTGCCTGCATGAAGGCTTCTCTGAAGAAGGGTGAGGTTGTGACTCTTCCGCACGTAAATACGATTGCTGACGGTACTGCCGTACAGACACCCGGAAAGAAAATCTTCCCGTATATCCAGAAGAATCTGGACGATATCATCACTATCGAGGATGATGAACTGATCGTTGCTTTCCTTGACATGGTTGAGAACCATAAGATGATCGTAGAGAATTCCGGTCTTCTGACAGTGGCAGCGCTTCGTCATCTGGATGTGAAGGGAAAGAAGATTGTTTCTATCTTAAGCGGTGGAAACATGGATGTTATTACCATGTCTTCTGTTGTTCAGCATGGTCTGATCCAGAGAGACAGAATCTTCACAGTATCTGTGCTCATTCCGGATAAGCCGGGCGAACTGGTACGCGTGGCAAGCGTGATCGCCAGGGCGCAGGGCAATGTTATCAAGCTGGATCATAACCAGTTTGTAAGCACGAACAGAAATGCGGCAGTGGAACTTAAGATCACATTGGAGGCTTTTGGCACAGATCATAAGAATGAGATTGTTAAAGCTCTCGAAGATGCAGGATGCAGACCAAAGGTGATCCGCCCAAGTCTGTGATTGTCTCAGAGTAGCATCTGCCATGTAAATAAATGAAATGGGAGCCCTGGTGTTCAGTATATGGATGCCGGGGCTTTTTTGATGAGATTTTTAAGAAGTGTATCGGAAAAAATAAATTTGTGCTGTCAAGAGAAAATGCTTGACAGCACATTGGAAATAGGTTAATATAGTCAAGGTGATTACAGATGGAGAAGTTTGTAGAGCAAGGTTATTTATATGATTTTTATGGAGAACTTCTGACAGAGAGACAGCAGCAGGTTTATGAGAGCGTGGTGCTGGAGGATTACTCGCTGAGTGAAGTCGCAGAGGATCTGGGCATCAGCAGACAGGGTGTGCATGATATGATTAAGAGATGCAACAAGACCCTTGAAGAGTATGAACAGAAGCTTCATCTTGTAGAGAAATTCCTGAATATACGGGCACAGGTAAAGCAGATCCGTGTACTTGCCCGGGAATATCATTCCGATGAAATTGTAAATATTTCCAATGAGATTTTAGAGGAGTTATAACATATGGCATTTGAAAGCTTGACAGATAAACTGCAGAATGTATTTAAGAAGTTGCGAAGCAAGGGCCGCCTGACAGAGGAGGACGTTAAGCTTGCCCTTAAGGAAGTAAAGATGGCTCTGTTAGAGGCAGACGTAAACTTTAAGGTTGTGAAGCAGTTTACTAAATCTGTACAGGAGCAGGCAATCGGACAGGACGTTATGAGCGGTCTGAATCCGGGTCAGATGGTGATCAAGATTGTTAATGATGAACTTGTGAAATTAATGGGAAGTGAGACAACAGATCTGCCTCTTCGCCCGGGAAATGAGATCACAGTGTTCATGATGGCAGGTCTGCAGGGTGCAGGTAAGACCACCACAGTTGCGAAGCTTGCAGGTAAGCTGAAATCCAAAGGTAAGAAACCTCTTTTAGTAGCCTGCGATGTTTACCGTCCGGCGGCTATCACACAGCTGCAGGTCAACGGCGAGAAACAGGGCGTGGAAGTATTTTCCATGGGAGATAAGCAGAAGCCTGTGGATATTGCGAAAGCAGCCATAGAGCATGCGAAGGCAAATCAGCAGAATGTCGTGCTTATCGATACAGCCGGTCGTCTTCATGTTGATGAAGATATGATGCAGGAACTTGCAGATATCAAGGCGAACATTCAGGTAGATGCAACCATCCTCATTGTAGATGCGATGACCGGACAGGATGCGGTAAATGTGGCAAGCACATTTGCTGATAAAGTAGGAATCGACGGTGTCATTCTTACCAAGATGGATGGTGATACCCGAGGCGGTGCAGCCCTTTCTATCAAGGCAGTAACCGGTAAGCCTATTCTGTATGTAGGTATGGGCGAGAAACTTTCTGATCTGGAGCAGTTCTATCCGGAACGTATGGCTTCCAGAATCCTTGGTATGGGTGATGTCATGAGCCTGATTGAGAAAGCAGAAGCTTCCATCGATAAAGAACAGGCGCAGGACATGCAGAAGAAGTTAAAGAAAATGGACTTTGACTTCAACGATTACCTTACCAGTATGGAACAGATGAACAAGATGGGCGGTATCGGCAGTATCCTGAATATGCTTCCGGGTATGGGCGGTAAGATGAAGGATATTGAGGGAATGATCGATGAGAAAGCCATGGACAGAACCAAGTCAATTATCCTTTCCATGACATCTCAGGAGAGAAGCAATCCGTCAATCCTGAACATTTCCAGAAAGAACCGTATTGCCAGAGGTGCAGGAGTAGATGTCTCTGAAGTAAACCGACTGGTGAAACAGTTTGAGCAGAGCAAGAAGATGATGAAACAGATGCCTGGTCTTATGGGCGGAAAAGCCGGTAAGCGCGGCGGTGGATTTAAACTTCCGTTCGGACTGTAATTGAGAAGTTAGCGAAGCGGATAACGCTTTGACATAAAAGTTACTGTTTCATAGCTGAACAGTAATATAACATAAGAAAACAATATATTTTATTTAATGGAGGAAAAGAAACAATGGCAGTTAAAATCAGATTAAGAAGAATGGGACAGAAGAAAGCACCTTTTTATAGAATCGTAGTTGCAGATTCCCGTTGTAAACGTGATGGAAGATGTATCGAAGAAATCGGAACATACGATCCAAACCTTGAGCCAAGCGCTGTAACAGTTGATGAAGAAGCTGCTAAAAAATGGCTTGCAGCAGGAGCTCAGCCTACAGATGTTGTAGCAAAAATCCTCAAAAATGCCGGAATTGAAAAATAATTCAGATATACCATGTAAGGTATTTCTGCAGCGTCCGTAGGGGACGGGTCAGGGAGGTATGTAATGAAAGAATTAGTGGAAGTAATTGCAAAATCTCTTGTTGAAAATCCGGATGAAGTAGTTGTTACTGAGACAGAAAAGGAAGACGCGATCATCGTTGAACTGAAAGTCGGACCTGCTGACATGGGCAAGGTTATCGGACGGCAGGGAAGAATTGCGAAAGCAATCCGAACTGTGGTAAAAGCAGCTTCTTCAAAAAGCAGCAAAAAAGTGATTGTAGATATTCTGCAATGAAAATAAGGGTCAGGAGCTGTGGAACATCCCATGGCTCCTGATTTGGGTTTAAGCGGATTTGGAATATGGATCAGCATTCGCTGTGAGCAGGCATAAAAGCAGAATGCAAATGGCGCATGATATGAAGATTATAGGAGTCAGCAGATGGAAGATTTATTAAAAGTTGGTGTGCTCACTACGACACACGGAATACGCGGGGAAGTAAAAGTATATCCTACCACAGATGCAGACAGATTTCTGGATCTGGAATATGTTCTGCTTGACACAGGCAGAGAAAAAAGAAAGCTTGAAATAGAGAATGTTAAGTATTTCAAGAACCTTGTAATCCTGAAATTCAGGGGAATTGATAATATTAATGATATAGAGATGTATAAAAAAAGAGAACTCTGGATTCCGAGAGAAGAAGCGCAGGAGCTGGAAGAAGATGAATATTACATTGCAGACCTGATCGGTATGGACGTAGTTCTCGAGGATGGAAGCAAATTTGGAACTCTGAAAGATGTAATGGAAACAGGCGCTAATGATGTCTATGTAGTAGAGGATGCCAAAGGCGAAGAAATTCTGCTCCCTGCTATCAGGGAATGTATCCTTGATGTGGATGTGGAGAAGAATGTAATGACCATTCATCTGATGAAAGGATTAATATAAATGAATTTTCATGTTTTAACCCTGTTTCCGGAGATGATTGAAAATGGCATGAACACCAGCATTACCGGACGTGCGATCACAAAAGGTCTCCTCACACTGGAGGCAGTGAACATTCGTGATTATGCATTCAATAAGCACCAGAAGGTGGATGATTATACCTATGGCGGCGGTGCCGGAATGCTGATGCAGGCAGAACCGGTTTACCTTGCTTATGAGGCGATTGCAAACCGTACGGCAAAAAAGCCAAGAGTTGTATATCTGACTCCTCAGGGGCAGGTATTTAACCAGGATATGGCCAGAGAAATGGCGCAGGAAGAGGATCTGGTATTCCTTTGTGGACACTATGAGGGAATTGATGAGCGTGTTCTGGAGGAAATCGTCACAGATTACGTATCTATCGGAGATTACGTGCTTACAGGCGGCGAACTTCCTGCAATGGTCATGATGGATTCCATTTCAAGAATGGTTCCGGGTGTACTGAACAATCAGGAGTCCGGTGAGACAGAATCCTTTGCAGGAAACCTTCTGGAGTATCCGCAGTACAGCCGTCCGGAAGAGTGGCATGGCAAAAAGGTACCGGAGGTTCTTATGTCCGGTCATCACGCAAACATAGAAAAGTGGCGCAGAGAGCAGTCAATTTACCGCACGGCAAAAAGACGCCCGGATCTTCTTAAGAAAGCTGATCTGACCAACAAAGAATGGAATTATGTGCGCCAGTTAAGGAAACAGTGGAAGGAAGAAGAGGAGCAGATAAAATGAAAACATCAGATTTTTATTATGACCTTCCTCAGGAACTGATCGCTCAGGATCCTCTGGAGGACAGAAGTTCATCCAGACTGATGCATCTGTCTTTAAAAGATGGTAGCATTGAACATCGCCATTTTACAGATGTTCTGGATTATCTGGAAGAGGGAGACTGCCTGGTCATCAACGATACAAAGGTAATCCCTGCCCGGTTATACGGACATAAAGAAGAGACAGGAGCACTGATTGAGATCCTGCTTCTGAAGCGAAGAGAGAATGATATCTGGGAGTGTCTGGTAAAACCCGGAAAGAAAGCACGTCCGGGTGCGAAGATCACATTTGGAAACGGTATCTTAAAAGGGGAGATCATTGATGTGGTAGACGAGGGAAATCGTCTGATCCAGTTTTATTATGAAGGAATCTTTGAAGAAATTCTGGATCAGCTTGGTGAAATGCCTCTGCCGCCTTATATTACACATAAACTGAAAGATAAGAACCGTTATCAGACAGTTTATGCAAAGAACGAAGGCTCCGCAGCAGCACCGACAGCGGGATTGCACTTTACTAAGGAACTTCTCGAAAAAGTAAAGGAAAAAGGCGTCAATATTGCCCATGTGACTCTTCATGTAGGTCTCGGAACTTTCCGCCCTGTCAAAGTAGATGATGTGGAAAGCCACCATATGCATTCCGAATTCTATATAGTAGAGGAAGATCAGGCAAAGCTGATCAATGATACAAAGAAGGCAGGTAAACGTGTAATAGCGGTAGGAACCACAAGCTGCAGAACACTGGAATCCGCAACAGGAGAAGATGGAATTCTGAAATCCGGAAGCGGATGGACAGAGATATTTATCTATCCGGGCTATCATTTCAAAATGATCGATGCCCTGATCACAAACTTCCACCTGCCGGAATCCACACTTGTAATGCTGGTGTCTGCACTGGCAGGCAAGGAGAACATCATGCATGCCTATGAGACTGCAGTGCAGGAGAAATATCGTTTCTTCTCCTTTGGAGACGCCATGATTATCATATAATGTCATCCATATAACTATGTCAATCAGTTATCTGGTTATGAGCAAGTAGCGAAGAGGATATTTTTATCTGCCTGATAAAAGCATAGTAAAAACATAAAAAGAGAGCTGAGAAGTCCTTAACAGGATTTTTCAGCTCTTTTGAAGTATTGATGTTTGGATGAATGAAGGAGGGAACCATTTATTCGGCGCCCGAATTATCGGTATCATAGGATTCGTCGTATGTCTCTGCGTCTGTGTCATCTGAATCTGAACTGTTCATATCAACGATATCGCTATCTGAAGCAGCTGTATCTGCAGAACTGCTCTGGGAGTCATTATTACTGTTATATTTTGCAGTAAAAGTACTGCCTTCTGCAGTAGAAATCCAGGAACTCCGCTCATTGATTTTTCCAAGGATTCTTGTTGCCTCATCACCTTCTGCCGGAGTTGGTTGATAATTATTATATCCATCATAGGCAGCAGAAGAAATGGAGCAGGGAATGATATTGGTCACGTTGTCTTTTTTTACTCCGTCTGCGTCAATGGTAAAGGTTTGCTGGTAGATCATGGTGTCCATATCACTTGGAGAACTGTTGCCGCCGAAGCAGAAGTTTCCGAGGCTGTATACAATATTCTTACCCTTATAAGTTTCAATACCCTGAAGTACATGCGGATGATGTCCGCATACAAGATCAGCCCCTTCATCGATCGCGATGCGTCCGAGTGTTGTCTGGTTGCTGTCCGGAACAGTTTCCGTTTCATTACCCCAGTGGAAGATCACAACGATCAGCTGTGCCCCGTCTGCCTTTACTTTTGCAATATTGTCTTTTAACTGCTGCTCGCGCTCAAGATGGTCGTACAGTTCATAGATACCGACTAATCCCACTTTGATTCCCTTTACATCCATAACAGCAGTTTCATCATATCCGAAATGCACAATCCCTGCGTCGTCCAATGCTGCCAGAGTATCATTGAAACTCTGCTCGCCATAATCATGACTGTGATTGTTAGCGGTATTTACGGCTTCTACAGATCCGCTTGTCAGAATAGAGGCATAGGATGCAGGTGCTTTAAACGCAAATGTTTTATCCTCTCGTTCATCAGAATCGGTGAGTGTTCCCTCAAAATTTGCAATAGTCAGATCATCTGTGGAGAAAATATCTTTTACATTCTGCAGGAAATAATCTGCACCGTAATTTTCATAATAAGCATTTAAGCTGGTATCATAATCAAAAGTTTCATCTGTGCCAAGCGTGCAGTCACCGACAACACTGAGTGTCAGAGAAACAGGAGAAGATACCGTAGCATTGGAAGAATCCGTGTTCTGAGAATCTGCGGACATTTTTTTGCTGCTGTCTTTAGAAGGGTTCATGGAAACAGTATTTTTGGCTGTTGCCTGTCTGGAACTCATATAGTTACTGCATCCGCGGATACTCGCCAGAATAAGTATGAAAACCAGAACAAAGGCACCAATACCTGCTGCAATCAGCAGTTTCTGTTTTTTTTCCTGATAGTATTTTGATTTTTTGTAGATTTCTTTTCTGCGGGCAGAAGAAGATTTTGTCCGGGGACGTTTAGATGGTTGTGGGCTCATATGTATAGTTCTCGCTTTCGTATATAATAGATGAGGATGCAATGTTTATTTTGAAAAAACTGATAAAGAGACAGAATCGTCAAGATATCTGAATAGATGATCAAAATCAACAAAAAATAAAGCATGATCATCATATGATATATTCAAAGTATATAGAGAATTCACAGAATCGTCAAGAAATAAGTCTTTTCATAAAACAGTATTTTTGTTATAATACTATGACAAAAGGTTACATAAATATTACAGACAGAGGAATGATATATGTTATATATAGGAAATCACACGAGTTCATCTAAAGGGTATCTGGCGATGGGAAAGCAGACACTTGCAAATGGAGGCAATACATTTGCCTTTTTTACCAGAAATCCAAGAGGAGGAAAAGCAAAGGAGATTGATCTGCAGGATGTACAGAAATTTCTGCAGCTTTCGCAGGAGAATCATTTTGGAAAGCTGGTTGCGCACGCTCCTTACACAATGAATTGCGCGGCGGCAAAGGAGAATCTGAGAGATTTTGCCAGAGAAACAATGGCAGATGACCTGAAACGTCTGGAACTGACACCTGGAAATTATTATAATTTTCACCCGGGCAGCCATGTCGGACAGGGAGCGGAGACTGGTATTGATAAGATTGCGGAGATTCTGAATGAAGTACTCGCAGAAAGACAGAGCACTACAGTACTGTTGGAAACGATGTCAGGAAAGGGCAGTGAGGTAGGCCGAAACTTTGAAGAACTGCGCGAAATTATTGACAGAGTGGAGCAGAAAAACAAACTGGGTGTCTGTCTTGATACCTGCCATGTCTGGGACGGTGGATATGATATCGTCAATAATCTTGATGGAGTATTTGCGGAATTTGACCGTGTGATCGGACTGGACAGATTAAAAGCAATCCACCTGAATGACAGTATGAACGGACTTGGCAGCCATAAAGACCGTCATGCGAAAATCGGTGAAGGTGAAATTGGTCTGGAGGCACTGGTGCGCGTGATCAGACATCCTGTTACAAAAGGAATCCCGTTTATACTGGAAACACCGAATGATGATGATGGATGGGCGCGAGAGATTGCACTTCTCAGGAAAGAGTATGAGGACAAATAAAGATGAAAACACTGATGAAAACACTGATATTTAACGGTTCACCGCGAAAGAACGGTGAAACTGCATATATGATCCGGACTCTGCAGGAAAATCTTGGAGGGGATTTTAAGGTGGTTAATGCCTACAGGGCAGATGTCCGACCGTGTATAGACTGCAGATGGTGTTTTGGCCATGCAGGATGCGCAGTCAAAGATGAATGGCAGGAGGTTCTTTCGTACATTGAAGAATGTGACCATATTATTATGGCATCTCCTGTATATTTTGAGGAGGTTACGGGAATGCTTCTTGCTGTGATGAGCAGACTGCAGACCTATTTCAGTGCAAGATATATCCGTAAAGAAGAACCTGTTCCTAAGAAGAAAACAGGAGCAGTTCTGCTGACAGCAGGAAGTATCGGACCCAGAGAAAAAGCGGAAAGTACGGCAGAGATGCTGCTTCGTCAGATGAGTTGTGACAGTCTGGGGACTGTATATGTAAACCGTACAGACAAAGTGCCGGTCAGAGACAGAGAAGATATTGTACAGGAAATAAAAGATCTGGCAGGCAGATTGAGAACAGCAGAATAAATATTATCTGAAAATGAAACACCATTTGTGTTATGTGGAACAGACGAAAGGATGATTAAAATGAAAAAAATAAAATACTTTATGATTACAGGAATGCTTCTGGCATCCATCGGTCTTGCCGGATGTGGGAAGAAGTCAGAAGATGATATTACAAATAAGGAAATTTATCAGGATGATCTTGAACCGCTGACAGAAGAAGAGCTGAATGAAATGGATGCAGATACTTCTGACGAGGATATGAAACAGATTGATGAGCCTGAGGAAGAAACCGCTGACATTACAGATACTACAGATGCAACAGAAACTACAGATAAAACGGAAAATACAGATAAAGCAGAAACATCAGATTCTGCAGATACAACGAAATCAGAAACTAAAACGAAAACTGAAAAATAATCACAAGGGGGCTGTCGCTGGAATTATTATTGCGACAGCCCCCTGATCATATTTCTGTAATTATCAGGAAAGAACCTCGTTCTTCAGTTCGTTCCCATCCATAAATGCTTTCGCATTTTCGAGAGTAGTCTCGGCAATGTTAGTCAGTGCTTCTTTTGTAAAGAATCCCTGATGAGAAGTCATCACTACATTCGGGAAGGAAAGCAGGCGCTGGGTAATGGAGCTCTGCAGAATACGCTCGGACATATCCTCGAATACGAAATCAGTTTCTTCTTCATAAACATCCAGTCCTACTGCAAAGAACTTATGGTCACGGATTCCGGAGATCAGGTCCTCTGTCTTGATCAGGCCGCCGCGGGAAGTGTTTACAAGAATTACACCATCTTTCATTTTGGCGATAGTTTCTTCATTGATGATGTGTTTGGTTTCTTCTGTAAGCGGGCAGTGAAGACTGATGAGATCACTGGTTGCCAGAAGCTCATCCAGAGATACATATTCCAGATAATCCAGGTTCTTATTCGGGAAAAGATCGTAAGCGATAACTCTCATACCAAAACCTTTGCAGATTTTTGCCATTGCCTGGCCAATTTTTCCGGTACCAATAATTCCGGCAGTTTTCTGATAGAAATTAAGTCCCATCAGACCACTTAAAGAGAAGTTGTTTTCGCGGCATTTGATGTATGCTTTATGTGTGTGGCGGTTTGCTGTCAGCGCAAGTGCCATTGCATGCTCAGCCACAGCTTCCGGAGAATATCCCGGAACACGCAGAATCTTCATTCCGAATTTGTGAGCAGTTTCCAGATCTACATTGTTATATCCTGCGCAGCGCATAAGAATCAGTTTTACACCCTGAGCATTCAGCTCTTCGATAACAGGAGTGCTCAGATCAGCGTTTACAAAAGCGCAGATTGCCTCATATCCTTTTGCAAGGGAAGCAGTTTCTTCGTGAATATTTGCTTCGGTAAATTTAATTGTAATTCCCGGATAGGAAGGAAGAAGCTTCTCGAAAAATTCCTCGTCGTAGTTTTTTGTGCCGTAAAATAAGATTTTCATAAATGTTGGCTCCTCTCTGGCTGTATACCTGTATGGTATACTCACCGTGAAAATTATAATATCAGTGTTTATAGCAATCCTCATAAATAATGCATCTTAATCCAGACCATCAGAGCGTGAAATCCTGCTATAGTAAAACAAATCGAATAATGTTAAAATAATAACAATCTTCTGACGATTCACATTATAACCGATTTATCGGAAAAAGAAAAGACTATTTTGGATAAAATTTCTCAAGTATCTATAAAAATACAATCTGAGAGAGTATGAAGATACCTTAAACAGGAATTGCAAATTATGCTTTGTTATGAAAAGTATGTACAGAAAGACAAAAGATATGCAGGATAAAAAAACATCTTGCGGGATATTCCCGGTGAACAGTAAAAATTATGCTGGGGCTGTCGGGAAATAGATAGTTCTAAAGCAGGGAGGGTATGACTCACAACGAGTCATACCCTCCCTGAATTTATCTGAAAAAGAAAAAAAGATGGCTAACGACAACCATCTTTCTCTCCGTTATATGTTATAATGTAACTATGCTAACAACTAATTATTATAACGATTTTTTGAGTTTGGGCAACAGAAAATTAACTTTAGTTTCTTCGAATTGAGTTTACCTGACGACGATCCAGTCTATACCCTGAAAAAAGTGATGGAGGAATTAGGTTTTTCTGGCTTGTTAGCCAATTGTTCAGATAAGGGAAGAACCGGGTACAACCCAATTATGATGTATGCTGTAGTTACCTATGCAAATATGCGGGGAATACGTTTTGTTGACCGTATTGTTGATCTGTGTGAAAGAGACCTTGCTTTTATCTGGCTGACGCGCGGACAAAAATCGAAACGTGATGTTTTTTATGGCTTTAAAAACAGGAAGCTGACATCTGATGTCCTGGATGACCTGAATTACCAGTTGATGCGGCGACTGCAGAAAGAAGGGCTGGTCACATTAAAAGAACTTTTTATTGACGGTACAAAGATAGAGGCAAATGCGAACCGTTATA
>PPYF01000069.1_pt1 | contig 58103 bp, 37 predicted proteins | sample 1559871 | NCBI WGS metagenome assembly PPYF01 (sample SAMN08240021, study PRJNA423297) | Human gut metagenome, whole genome shotgun sequencing project. | reverse complement strand
GATGACGTAGAGGACTTCGCAGGCTCGGTAGAGTCGGATCCAGTGCGATACGAACTTGACGTGGATGTAACCGGGATGACCAAGGAAGAGATGCTCGCCTCAAAAGAGTTCATGAGTTGCTTCATCTACGGAGGAGAGTACAACTACTTCTTCAAGAAGCCTAACTGGTAAGAAAACAAGAAACGACATGGTGCTTTATATAGCAAACGGTAGAGATCAAGCAGGTAAACTTACAGATAAATTCATCATAGCTTCCTGCAATGAACTTACAAATGGAGATATTCTCAATGAGTTGAATGAGTATTACAGATACACCTTAAAGAAAATCAATCACGTAGTGGTAGAGAAGATAGGCCTAACACCAAGAAACCTAGCAGTATTCCCTGGTAGTGGTCGTAATCTATACCTTGTGGTCTTTAGTGATGGGGATGCGCCAGCACACCTTGTAACACGAGCCGATACTTCGATGAACGCTATGGACATCATAGAGAGAGTGTACATCAAAGAGAACAGGCTTGACGGCTATAAAGTCATCAAGGTGTCACGACTCTTGAACATAGAGGACATCATAATAAGCACTAAGTAAACGCTCGCTACTATACTAACTATAAATATATATACAGAAGAAGGGGAAGGTGCTGATTATCAGTGCTTTCCCCCTTTTTTATTATACAGCGCTGTATAAAGAATCTGAATTTAGTATACAGCATTGTATAAAATCCAAATACTTTCATTACCTTTGCAGTACAGAACGATAACAACAGATAGATATGGCAACTCCAAGATGTCCATTCGCCATGGACTTAGCCCTTGAGGCAGAATTTCAGAACAGGTATAGGTACACCACACAGAAGGATCTCCACGTTGTAACAGGAGAAGGAGAGATGACTGACGTGGACTTAGCCGTCAGACAGAAGGAGATGGTAGATGTCTCACAACACGTGCGTGTCTACCCAAAAGGCTTTCAGGTAATGTCTAGGCTATCGCCATCATCACTGATCATCTTCGCAAGACTATCTCAGGGTCTTGATGAGGAGAACTGTGTAGTGCTGGACGCAAAGGTTATTTCTGAGGAAGAGGGTATTGCTCTCAACTCTGTGTATCGTGGCTTGCGTGAGCTGATTGAGAAGTCCGTAATTTCTCGCCGGCAGATACGCCGTTACTGGGTTAATCCTCTTTTTATGTCCCGAGTTAACCGAGTACGGCTTTACCAGGCTTACATGCGTGACGTGGTGGATCCTATTGAGGAAGCTACGAATATCTCTCTTGAGGAAGAGGTAGGCATTGTACCTGTGCTTGAGGAAGAGCCTAAGGACGCTATCGTTGTTGCCCTTATCCCTCAGGAGCTTGTGCCACAGAGTATTGACGTGCAGGTTATCAATACTAACGAGAACGGCTATACGTATGTAGCCACCACTGAGCAAGCCTTGAAAGGTTCCCCGACCCTTAGCGCTTCTATACGCCCTTACCGTTTAGATAGGAAACGTTACGACCTTATGCCTTCTACCCTTCCTCAACCGGCATCATCAGTTAAACCCCATATAGTAGAATCATGATCATCTTAGAACCATCAGTCTCCTTGTACGAGTGTGGAGACGATTTAGAGGCTCATATCGCACGATGTGCGAGCGTGTGCTACGATTCCTCACCGAAGGATAATAAGCGTCTCTGCGAGCATTTGTGGCGCTCTGGGCATAGGTCTATGTTCCGTCACACCACCAGGTATTACCTTATACCCTCAGAACACGCTCACGTAACAGCGCGCCTCAGTCAGTTTACGCATGTAGTCTTTGAGCATGTTAGCCTTGGCAGGGACCTTAATGGACAGGCTGTATTTGGCGTAATAGCCTATGTAGCCAGCAATGGTCAAGCCTATGAGGAGAACGACAAGGAGTACCTACGTGAGGAATGGAGGATCCCTGCAGAGAAAGCACCTGAGTCTATCCGCAGGTACACCATAGAGTGCGTCACCTCTATCGATATCTCGCGAGAGCTGAATAGGGTATCACCTAACGCAATTGCAGAGAGCAGCACGAGGTTGATAATCTACGGTACGAAGAAACGTCCCGACCTACCTATACTCAAGACAGTGTTTGCCGATGAGGACCCTGAGCGCTGGGAGGATAGCCTGAGGAAGTTCAAGATAGACGAAGAGTACTACTTCTCTCTCCTCAAGAAGGGATACCCAGTAGATTATGCCAGGAAGCACCTCCCATTAGGCACGGCAACGAAAGTTGTCTATACTTACACCAGGCGCGAGTGGGATGAGATATTCCGAAAGCGTGTTGATGGAGAGACCGGTGAGCCACACCTTGACGCTAAGGATGTGATGACCAAGGCAAGGGATCTCCTGGATAAGCAGTAACTTAGGGGTGCGTACTTTCGGGTGCGTACCCCTTCTTTTTGGGATAGAATCACATATAATATAGACTATGCATTGTAGAATACTGAGTCCTAATACGTTCGACGAGATCAAGAAGTTGATCAACGAGTCCGAGTATGAAGGGCAGAAAGGTATGAGTCCGATCAAGCACCTGGCCGACGAGATACAGAAGGTCCAGGCGCTTATTGCTTATACCGAGATGACACAAGGGTACGAGTTTACTAACGAGCAGCTTACTAAGAAGAGCACGATCCGTATCCTTGAGCGCAAGTTCCAGGAGCTTGTCAAGAATAACGAGGAGGTCGATGCGGTACTTGATAAGATCGGGAAGATGGATCCTAAGGGTAGACCTATTCAGGAGACCGAAGGATATAAGGCTGTCATGTCTTACGTGCCACACTATATCAATAACGCGCTGGAGAAAACCGCCTACGAGTTCCTAACTCAGGATGCTATAGGCAAGATCAACGACCTCAACTCGGCTATCCTCCTTAGTATCCTTGACAACGTTTACAAGAAGCGCGCGAGGTATGCCATGGATAGGACCGATCTTGAAAAGAACATCGCGCGAGTCGCCAAGATTATTGAGTCAGGCTTCAAGGGGTTCCGCAAGTCAGATGGGAGCGTCGACACAGGCGTTGTACTCAATGAGCTCATCAAGAACGGCGATGGCAAGACGAGGCTTAGCGATGATGCTGTAGGCAGGATCAAAGAGGAGTTTGTCGATGTATCTACCAACATGGTTAACGAAGCCATGAAGGCTAAGATGTCGGTCATCGACGTACTTCATAGCTTGGCTGGTAATGGTGAGATCAGGATGCTCTCTGTGGCTGAGCGTAACGCTATGGGTGTCGTAGACTCAACGATCTATAGCCTGATAGCATCAGAGGCTAAGAATATGGTAGACAAGGGTGTCAGGGTACTTCATGACGCATCAGTACTTGGTTACCGACAGAACGCAGACGCTACCGCACGTGCCCAGGAGAGTAGGGCAATACGAAAGGAACAGAGAGTCCTTACAGATGTTGTCAAGGGCGTTGTCTCTTCTCTCCTCAAGGACGATGGGTGGTTCCTCCATGACTTCAAGAGTAAGGAGTCTAAGGAGACCTTATACGCCATGACCAAGGCTGCTATCAGCAATCGCATTGACAAGGCTGAGAACATGGCTAAGGATGTCATCATCGATAGAGCACTGAGGAATGTAGGCCTTGAGGATAAGACGATCTTCTCCGAGGCGCTCAAGAGGGACTTGGTGTTCAACGCTCCTAACGGTATCCTCGACAGGACGACCCTTGACGAGGCCATCATCAAAGCTGTACGGCTTCAGAACGACCCTGAGATATCAAAGCAGCGTGATGCTATCATAGAGGCTATGGCAGCAGCCTATGGCGTTGTGATGAGCGAGAGGGATACCCTGAAGAATATCTCGACGAAGATAGAAAAGGATGAGAAGATGTTCCACCTTGCCACTAACAAGGTTGCAAGATCTATCCTCGGCTCTACTATCGCTCTTGAAAGGATCAACGAGGCTGAGGTGCCTGAGGATGCTGATGAGTTAGAAGATGGAGATGACGACCTCTATGAAGGTAATCTCTTTGACGACCTCTTCGATGAGAAAGAGGGAGACCAGGCTGAAGACTCTGAGGAGACAGGAAGTTCTGAGGAAGGAGATACTGGAGAGGACGTTAGGTTCCTGGAGGCTGAGGAGAAGTCAGTAATGTCGACTATCACCCCAGCCGTGAGGGCTATGTTCTCAGTTATCGAGGATGTAGATCTTGACGGCAAGCCTATCACCGACTCGTTCGGGTACACTAAGTTCAAGTCACTTGGTGAGACCTATAACACTCTCGCCTCTCTTATGGAGGGTATCGAGAACAGTGAGGATATGCTGGAGCGTCTTGAGAATATGGAGGTTGTTGAGCCGTGGATAAAGCAGCTGCGACCCTACATAGACTACAGGAATGAAGAGTCCATACCGAAGCGTAAGAGAATGAAGGCTATGGCCTCACAGCTCTTCTCTGCTATCAATAAGATCAGGATAAAGTATGCTGTAAGAGATAGCAATGGCTTTGTCTTTATGGCGGATAGGTCTTCAAACCTTGATGTCATCAGTAAGTGGGCAAGCAAGTTCACGGAGGCCTTTGGCGTAGATGGCTTAACTCTGTCGGTTGAGGAGATAGACAGGATCGCTACAGAGGTAGATCAATCTATGATAGAGCTGGTCGGTCTAGATTTCAGCATGGATAGCGGACTTCAAATGACGCTTAAAGATGCCGAAAGACTCATTCAGTTGCAGGAGCGTGTATCTAAGCTACTACAAAAGTTCGGCATCTTCGTTGAGCCGAGGATGCTGTCCATCGAATGGACTAAGGCAGCGCAGACAACAAGAGGATACAACAATTCGGCGAGCACTATGCCCCCAACAGGGGATAGGAATCTTTCGGGATCACGTCACGACATCCTCACCATGCTGAGATTCTCAATAGCTGACTACGCAAAGAACCTAAGAAAACTCGCCGCTCAGATGGGCGATGGCAAGAAGTTCACGCTGAAGTCACCTATAGACTTTACGAGGGGGTCGGATTTCTCATACGTCTATAGTAGCCTATCGAAGATTAGTGCAGCATTCTACACAGGAGTATTGAGCTATGATACTACCGGGACAAGTGTAGAGGGCCTCCTCTTTGCATCAAGTCTAGCACCGTCGTATCGTGATATGGCATTCCAGGAGCTACAGTTTAGGGGCAACAACAGGCATCCTAAGATCGTAGCTACGATACAGCGCGAGTATCTTGATAAAGACGAGATCTACAAGACTCAGGTTCCGTTAAAGGGGATACAAGGGGTTTATCATACAGCTAACGCCTTCCTCAATGACGCTTATGCGGCCAAGAGTTTTGTATCCGGGCTATTCTCAAGGAAGCGAGTTGTTGTGCACAATGGGCGCAAGATGAATAAGTGGAATAGCAACGAGCTTGCTAACCTCTACTATGATTCCCAGAAGGACAAGGACAAGGCTTACTACTGGGCGCATCTCCCTGTAGCTGCAGAAGCATCCACCCTTGAGTTCGTCAAGGTGAGGAGACTCAACCCTATGGAACAGGACAAAAGTGGGAAGTATATAGATAGGGACTATGCGATAGACCACCTTACCATGTTAGCCTACAATGAAGCCAGGAGAGCCCAGCACGTTCTCTATGGCAAGGACAAGGCTATGGAGATTGGTAAGAGGGATAGCATGGCTCATAGGTTCGTATCGCTGCCTGGGCTCAATGACTACACAGCGAAAGTCAATGGTGTTGAGTACAACATCATGGGAGCCATGATCGATACGGAGCTCAAGGATATCGATAGGGAACACTTTGTCGATGCGTACAACAGGGATCATAACACGACCTTTGAAAAACTTGAGGAGGTGCTCAGGCATGAAGTAGAGCTGCAATTCAATCAGGAGGTACAGAATGAGGTAAAATCGTGGGATGAGTTTGCTCTTGACCATAAGGGTGAAGCTATGGAGCAATATGCCCTTGCCTTCAATGGCGTGTTCTGGCGAATCCAAATTGGTCACCTTCTCTATGGCGACAAGGCCGTACTTGGTAGTATGGTCAATGAGGTCAAGCGTGCCAAGCAAGCACAGAGTAACATCCAGAGACTTGACCTTGAGAAGAACGCTGTAAGGCGTACTGTCGTCATCAATGACCGCATGGCAGACAGACTGACCAAGGAGATCAAGGCTATCCTCGATAAGAAGCTCGAGCTACATCTCATCACCAAGGCTGGCTATGATGCTTCACTCAAAGCGTACAGCAAGATCACGGCTACTGACGGTCAGGCCTGGCTATCGCCCTCTGGCTATAAGCGTATCCTTGAAGGCACCGGGCAGGGCTATACCGATGGAGCTATCGAGGCTCTTGAGGAAATGGCTAATGCTATCAAGGAGGGTCGTGAGCCTGACTATAGCAAGATCAAGGATCACCGCTTCAATGTCATCAAGAGCTTGTACTATGGCGATATCCACGTCAAGGACGGCGACAGGGACACCAAGGTCATCCAGCAGTACAAGCACTCTGAGGCTCTCCTTACAGGCCTTAATGAGGAGGGCATATCGTCTCCCTTCCTCAATGCGCTTGTGAAGTTCATGGAGGATAACCAGATCGACGCTATTGAGTACGACAGCGCATCTAAGGTGGGTAACTACGCTACCGTAGACCTAGACCTCTCGAAAATCTCACCCATCAAGTACGAGTTCGAGGTTGGAGGCAAGAAGAATAGGACTATCTCTGCTGCTACCATCGAAGAGTTCGACAAGAAGATCGCTGAGTATGTAAAGAAGAAGGAGCTATCTGAGGAAGAGGCAAGCAAGCATAGGGCTGAGTTCTCAAAGATAATCACTAATGAGATCTCTGACTACATCACAGCGCAGCTTGCCGAGTCCAGTGACCCAGTAGAGATCGATGGTAGGAAGGCGTGGATAGTGGATAGAGACCAGGATGGTCGTATCAAACTCGACGACAAGAAGGTCAAGGATATGCCATACAAGTACTATGGTATCCAGACCTCAACACCACTACACTCTTTCAATACGTGGCAGAGGTTAGGTACCCAGCTGAGGAAGATCATCACGACTAACCTCAACAACCTGGACACCTTTGAGGTAGCCGGTACGCAGGTTTATGGCTATCAGATTAAGGCGGCTATCAACGAGATCGTAGGTCAGCACGCCATCGATGAGTTCGTCAAATCAGGTATCGAGATGAATCCTGATAGCGAGAAGATCAACAAGAAGAGCGTCAAGAGCTATAACAGGCGCTTCGATCGCCTGAGGAGACAGATACTTGATGCACTTAGGGATAGTGACTATTATGACCCTGCCAGCGAGGACTACCTTGAGGTCCACGTGGACGAGTATGGCCGTAAGCACTTCACGAACGACATCTACGATCCCTCCTTCCAGGATGCTCTACACTCAGCCTTCTACGCGATGGCAGCTAAGAAGATCTACAGGATGATGGTTCCAGGGGGATCACTCATTCAGATGTCCTCTGCAGAAGCCTCAAACGATCTGAAGGTGAAGTACAAGGAGGATGGTTCTATCGACTACGTGCCTGTACGTGTCACGCCACACTCTAGCGAGATTCTTGAGTACGCCAATGAGAAGGGCGAGATCGACATCAAGAAGATTGAGAAGGATGGTAGAGAGGATCTCCTTGAGCTTGTAGCTTATCGTATCCCTACCGAGTCTAAGTACTCAGCCTTCCCTCTCCGTATTGTGGGCTTCCTACCTCGCGTTGCTGGTGGTGTCATCCAGGTTCCTCATGAGTGTATAGCTCAGGCGGGCTTTGACTTCGACGTGGATAAGCTCTTCTTCATGAAGAAAGATGCTGGTCCTGGCAAGAAGAAGATCGCTCAGATCAAGAAAGACTATGAGGAAAAGAAACGTCAGGCTAGAATTGAAGGACGAGATGAAAAGAAGATTAAGAGGCCTGCAGTCCTTGACCTCGACTACTCAGCCGCTGAGGTATTCAAGAATGATGGTGTCAACACAAGGGACCTCAATCAAAGGCAGAGGACCAATGTACTCTTTGACATCATCAGAGGTGTTCTGAGGAGCCCACAGGCTGCCTTAGAGATGGCACAGCCTGGTGGTTATGACGGTGTGAAGAAGGACCTGAAGATCGGCTATATTATCAGTAACATAAGCAAGGCCAAGCTAGAGGAGATCCTTGAGCAAGTCCTCGATGAGAAGGAGGACAAGAAGATCGGTGACAAGGTGATCTTTGAGTATCTGCATAACCTTGACCTCGACAAGATCAATAAGATCGTAGACATCTTTAGGTCGGGTAAGAACATCGCACTCTCCGCGGTAGAGATGGAGATGCAGAGACAGAACAAGGCTGGTCTAGGCCTCGTTGGTGTCTTCGCCAATGAGAATACCGCTACTAGTGTATTCCAGCAGGCTAAGCTCCTTAAGCTCAGTAAGAATATTAAGATTGCTGGTGAAGAGTATCAGTCACTCAATAGATTCCTAGGTGTCGATGAGACGTACGTGTCTCGTATTCTTGAGGAGTACAGTGCTGCGTCTGTGGACAACGCTAAGGACCCTGTGATCGGTCTTGCTGACATCACTATGGACAACGCCTCTATCATAGCCACTATGGTGAGGATGGGTGTGCCAGGAAACATCATTGGCCTCATCACCGCTACGCCTCTGTGGAAGCATATCGCCAACCTCGAGGGCGATGAGGGACGATCACAGGCTCTCTTCAGGGCGTTAGGTCAGGGTGGACCAATTGACAGTAATAGGTCTGTGGATGTGTCTATGGATGACCTTATCGAATGTTCCAAGTTCGAGACGCAGGCCCTCATCAAGGAGGCTCTCAACGCTACTGACGATAAGGTTGTAGAGGCTTTCAATAAGCTAGACCTTAGAACGAAGGAGTCCGTTAAGCGTGTCGCTAGCCTCCTCATAGACGTGGTGAATGCAGCGTCAGAGATCAAGGACCTTGTCTTCCAGAGTAAATCTGATGTCTCCTCAAGTGGGCCTAAGGGTGGCGTCAATGAGTCCGTCTTCGCTATGGTCAAGTCTATTGACCAGATCGAGCGAGCACAGAATCACAGGTATATCAAGCATGAGGGCATCATCGTACCAATGAGGTCTCTGCCGGGGCTAAGTCCAGACGCTACAACAAAGACCTTCATCGAGCAGAAGAAGGATTGGCACTTCTACAAGATGTACCTGGGCCTTGGTCTTTTCGGGACGATGTACGCGGAGTCTGTCTATAACCCTAAGGTTTCGCCTATGTTTGCTCTCTCCATCGTAGAGACAGCTAGAAGACTCGGCGTGAAGCCTACTATGGACTTCACAAAGAAGTTCCTCTCTGCATACGATCAGTATGTAAGCTCAGCTATCACAACCTACTCTGAGGATGAGCAAGAGAAGAACGTCCTGGCGCAGGAGATCATAACCAAGTTCCCGGACATCTTCAATAGGACCGCACCGGAATCACTGAAGAAGATAGTAGCCCTCGGCAAGGAGAACATCGTACCTGTCCGCATTAACAATCAGTGGCAGACGAGGACATTCCAGACGCTGGTCTTCAAGAGTCTTGGTACGCCCAGTGAGGAGAAGGCTATGGCTAAGGCTACAGCTGCCTTCGAGGATATCATCGAGCAGGCGCACAACAATCGACTGACCGGTGTAGAGCGGGCTAAGGCTCTCAGGGACTACGAGCTCCTCAAGGGTCTTGCTTTGTACGCTACCTACATGAGCGGTAATCCGAACATGAAGGCTATGCTACAGGCTATCCCTCAGTCGGTGAAGGCTCTTATGATGGGTCGTAACGCGATGCTTGAGAGAATCAAGTTCGACGCTCTTGAGCTGAGAGCTGGTCAAGAGCTCGATACTGAGTTCACGCATCAGTTCATGGCTAACTACGTTAGAGAGAACATCAAGAAGATAGGTCGTGTCGTATCACAGAAGGATGCTGAAGCTCTGATGCAGTCTACAGGAGGTGTAGTCCCTGACTACATCATGGTGAAAGGTGAGAAGAAGGAACCTGTCTATGTCATTGCAGACGAGAATCAGCCTAACCGTGGCATCATCTATGTACAGGGCAGGGACAGCAAGGCGAGTGCAGAAGATACTGTCTACACAAGGATCACCCCAAGAGGTATTGTGACAGAAGACGGAACGCTGTACAACGACTATAGGATGGATGGAGGTTATCTACTACCTTCGCTCCAGAAAGCGCAGCCTGAGAAGCTGAACATCACTCGATTGGCTGGGTATGGATTGATAGAGCCGTCAGGCCCATTCAAGGCTAATGCCCACTCTGAGGCTGTTTCATACTTCTCACTCTTTGGGGTGATAGCAAATCAGGAGGAACAAGAAAAGAAGAAAGAAAATAATCCATGTAGACCATAATGAGTAAGTCATGTGTAATGTACCCAACGGTTAGCACGCCGCGTGGGGAAGAGAGAAGTAAGATGTTCATCGAGCTTGGTGAAGTCTTGCAAGATAGGAATGCCACTGTGGATGCCTACTATGCATCTATCAGCAAATGGTTTGAGGACTATGGGCATGACCTAAAGAAAAACGATCAAGGCCAGTGGTCAGGACGAGATGTCCTGGCCCTGACCCCGGTCGGGGATATGTTCCCAGCAAGTATGTATGGTGACTATATGGTCCGTACGTATGCAGGTGAGCAGAACCACTTTGACACCTATCAGTCAGCCTTTGAGGCTGTGAGGAAGGGCAACAAGGACTCTATCTCCGAGCGTACGCCCTTGGTGCCTGAGGTGACTGAGGAAGGATACAAATTGTCCTACACTGAGGATAGGGAAGCTAAGGCAGACGCTGAGAGGCAGGCTGTCCTTCGTGGTAGGGTCACAGCTCTCCTTGAATACTATGGTATCCCTGTAGAGCACTTCGAAGCTATTGAGGAAGGGTTAAGGCAGGCAGGTGAGACCGTCTTCCTTGAGACCGCACAGGCTACCAACAAACTGGCTGCACTCATCCGTGTGGCTAATGGTTCATCCAGTGAGGTCCTCACCGAAGAGCTTGCACATATCGCTTTTGAGTTTGCGCCTCCTGCATTGCGAGAGAGGCTCTCTGCTGCGATATCTGATGCTCAGGTGAAGGAGATATTAGGAGATGAGTATGAGATGTACAGCGAGCTCTATGAGGGCTCACAGGACCTCCTGAGGAGAGAGGCAATGGCTAAGCTCCTCACCAAGCACATCCTCGGACAGTATGAAGGGAAATACTCTTCCTTCCTCAACCGAATCTGGCAGGCCATTAAGGACCTCTTCCATGGTATCACTGATGGTGTCTTCCTCAACGAAGTAGAGCGTACTGATAGACTCTTCAGAGACTATGCTAGTAAGATCGTAGCCAAGAAAGCTCTGCTCTCCAACGAGCACCTCTCAGAGATAGTGAAGGGTAAGAGCCTGTACGCTGCTATCGCCAACCAGACCGGGATCAAGAATGAGGTTGCTGGGATCAACAGTATTGCTGAGAAGCTAAAGAGTAGGATCAACGCCTTCTATAGCCAGTCGGTCAAGAAGGGTGAGCTCTTTAGAACTAGCCTTGACGAGGATAGGATCGATTACATTGACACAACGCGCAAACTCCTTGGCGTTGCATCGGGTCGTGTAAACTCAGCGCTTGGTACGGCCATTGCTGTGGATGCTATCGACAACCTCATCGAGGGTCTTACCGTCATGAACGACTATGCATCTGCTGTGGTCAATCAGATGAAGGACGTGGAGAGCATCCTCAGTAGTGGCGATAAAAGCCTTGTTGCGTACAATGTCTCTGCCTCTCTTCTCAGGAACATCTATATGGTGGCAAAGAATCTTGAGGAGAACAAGACTCTAGCCAATGATATCATATCAATGCTCAGTGAGACGGAGGATTCTGAGGCTATACAGATGTCTGACAGTGAGAGGGCAAGACTGATAGACTTTGCAGGAAAGATCAAAAAGAAGATCACCGACAATCAGACGGAGATCAATGCATCTATAGACGCACACAACCTAAAGGAGAAGATGGCTGAGATCATAATCGATCAGGTCATCGAGTACTTTAAGGATGCTAAGGATGGCTATGGCAACAAGCTATTTGAAAATGAAGGACAGGCAAGGGCGGCACTAAGGAGAGAGATCATAGAAGACTTTGGGAAGTACTCATCGAAAAACAACAAGCTCTCCGCCTTCCTCACACCAGTAGCTACCAACGGAGACCTCATCCACGTTCTCATCGCCCGATTCATCAAATCCACGGAGGCCAGAGGAAACATGGCTATTGTGGCTAGAACAGAGATGACTGAGCGTAAGCTCAATGAGATTAAGGAGAAGTATAATCTTCAGGATGAGAGTCAGTGGTCTTTGATGCGAGACGAGAACGGCCGTATCACAGGTGAGATCGTATCTCAATTCAAGTGGATGGAGTTCGAGGCGGAGAAGGAGAAGATCAAAGGGAAAGTAGAGAAGGCTCTCAATGAGAAGTTGGCGGAGTATCGAAGGATACACAAAGCCAATATGGACTATGAATCTATCCAGCAAGAAAGAAGAGGCCTAGAAGAACTCCACAAGGAAGAGTGGGAGCGAGAGCATGGCTCTAAGCTCACAGAGGAGTATATCGTTGGGCAAAGAGAAGACGGCTCTGACATAGTAGAGACCTACCCTGGGGACTTCTTCAGAAATGAGGAGTACGACAAACTCAGCGATGGACAAAAGGAGTTTGTCGATGCGCTATGGGATATAAAGAAAGACCTGGATATATGGTCAGGGCTGACACCAGAACCATGGAAATTACCACTCATTGCTAGGCAAGGCTCATCAAAGGAGCTCAATCCTATCAAGAGGGTTGCGGCTATCAACTGGAAGCAGAAGATCCTTGGTGGCGTTGTTGGCATTGAGGAATACGAAGGGGTCCATACAAAAGATCCGCTGGGTACACTACTCTTCGTCCACAAGCCTAAGGGTTATACTCAGTTCGGACTTGAGTTGTCAAAGAACCCAGATGTAGACTACCTCACTGACCCTATCGGCGCAATGAAGGCTTATGCCGCTTCCTCAGCATACTATACTAGGATGGCGGCCATCAGGCATATCGTAGAGCTGACGCGTATCCTTGACGTGGAGAACCGAGGCTACCACAGCGGGGAGAATGGAGTAGGACGAGATAAGATGGCTGACTATGATGCCTTTATCAATCGTACTATTTACGAGAAGAACGTCATCAACGACGAAAGACCTGACTGGGACAAGAGGCTGGATGCGATAATGGATCCCTTCAATGACCTCATCTATGTTACTGGTCTTGGCTTGAATGCGGTGTCCGGTATCAAGAACCTCATCAATGGTTTCCTTAGGGCTACAGCCTTAGGAGATAGCCGTACAGGTTATAACGCTACAACGATAGTGAAGGCGATCCTCCTTGCACATAGGGAGATCCCTAATAGGTGGAAGTTCAATAAGAGGGGTATCGTTGAAGATCCTCTCACATCTTTGCTCTTCCTCATGGACTCTAGTCACGATGGACGACAAGCCTTCATGCAGGGTAATGTCTCGCAGGTAAGGTCACTGATGAGCTTGTTCTCGACTGAGACCCTCATGGCTCCACTGACTATGGGTGATGAATGGATGAAGCAGAGCTTCGCCATCGCATACCTCCTCAATGTTGAGGCTGGAGAGCTAAACCCAGCGGCTAAGGAGGAGTTCGAGGGTGTTTCCCTCTACGACTATATGAAGAATCTCAAGGCTCCGGAGGGAGTAAAGATGACAAAGTTTGTTGAGGATGCACTTATAAAGTTCTCTGGTGCTAAGGACAGGGAGGCAATGTACAACTGGCTTGGTGGTCACTCTCAGAGGTTGCTACTTGGCACACAGAGGACGCTTGGTGCATATAACGACAATGACAGGGCAGCAGCAAACTCATACGCCATTGGTAGAGCTGTACTTACCTTCCGCAACTGGATGCCTGTAATTATCTCTGATATGTTTAGGGGCACAAGGTACAACGCACAGAACCAGGAGTTTGAGGAAGGAGCGTATGTCACCCTATGGAGGATGATGCACGTCAAGGGAGAAGATGGAAAGAACAGCATCAGCGCCATGCATGCGCTGGGTACAGCTGCTGTAGCTATGTTCGTACCACTCATGATAAGCAAGACGCTTAGGGGTAAGGTGCAGAAGGCATTCCATCTATCCGACATGCAAGCTAACAATCTACACAGGCTTGGTAGATCAGCACTCATCGTACATACGATGCGAGCTCTTACTGATACTCTATACGTTGCCATGCTCACTATGGGCTTTGCTGATGACGACGATGATGAGCCTTGGTACGAAACGCTGGCTAACCTAGCCCTGCATTTCCTCATGTCACTTACCCCTCTCTTTGGCCCTTATGCTGTTAAACTTGGGTTGATCCATACGGATCTCTACGACCGCATGAGGAGGAATTACGCTAGATACAATGAAGCTGCAGATAAGGCTACCACTCAGCAGCTGGAGACGGCAAAGAGGTTCCTGAATAAGCAGATGAAGGATATAAGTCTAGGGATCATAGCAGACCTCTATGGTCTGGCTAGTGCTGGATCTAACGAGCTTCATCCTGGCGATCCTATCGCCTTTGCCATGGCTATGGTGCAGAACAATATGTTCGGTGCTGGAGCCGGCGTGAAGAAGATGGACTTCGGACAGAGTATCGAGTCGATGGCGACTAGTGGTGTAGCGGGATATAAGACCATGATGAGTCTATTCAGCGGGATAGGTGATACGTACAACCGAATAGCTAACAACAGTCAGGAGGGACGTAAGAAGGCTAACCCAACAGAGTGGGAGAACGAGAATAGGTACATCGAGGAATCTGATGACAGCTTCATCGTGAAGGCTTGGAGAAGGTATAAGAATGACATGGAGAATGGATCTCCTGCAGACAGGACCTTCTGGAACGTCTTCGTTGTGGGTATCGTCGGAAGAAACATGTTCGGCATGCCGTTCGTCGGCGACCAGTTTAGGGAGAAGCAGATGAAGGATATCAAGAAGTACCAGCCTACATACCTCACACCGCTACCTGATAACTTCTTCATGAAGTACAACAATCTGGCTGGTGATGCGGTGCTTGAGTATGGAGTCTTCCATAGAGATGATGATGATGGCGAGTAACCACTAGCTAAAGGAAAAGAGAAATCCCCCACCCTGAAGAAGGATGGGGGATTCTTTTTGTATAAGCTGTAGGTGGAAGTTACCTACACCCTGCAAGCGTTTGACCAAGGAGGTTATCTGTCCTCTCCTCAATGACGTCCATCTCCTGGATCGTCTTAGTGTTGCCATCAATACCCAGCTCGTCGATGATCTCAACAGCATGCTTAGCCTTCTCAGAGTTTTCTGCTGCGTCGCGAAGGACAGCAATAGCATCATCAATAGTGCCCTCCATGCGCCTGATATTGCCAGCATGATCAGTCTCAATCTTGTCTCCCTCAAGATCGTTCAGGGCTTCATAAGCAAGCTCCATGAGCTTTCTATGGATAAGCTGGGCAAGATTTCTTGAGGCCATGATTGAGGAAGGATCGTAAGAAGAGTTGAACTCTTCCTCACTCATAAGACCATACCTAAGCATTGACTCTACCACACCCTCCATAGGTGAGGAGAGGTTAGTAGCGTTCACCCTTGAGGCTACAGACACATGAGAGTAGTTACCACCCTCAATACCCGTCAGGACGCTTACAATGCTCGAGGTGGGAGTGTACCCCAGCGCAGCCTTGATACGCTCCCATAGGGCCTGCAATCGACCCCAGAAGCCCTTCTTCTTAGGAGCGAGCTTAGTTATCTTCTCCTCAAGAGCCTTGCGGGCCTTCTTATCCCCCTTGGTCTGCATCCACAGACGGAAGAGCTCGGCGGAGAGTTCTTGTACATCATGAGCATAGGCTACTGGAATCTGATTACCGAAGATCTCTCTGATCTGTTCCTCAGTCACCTCTGACAGGCCTGACACTAGCATGCCTCTATCAGCATCAGTAAGGAGCTTCTCGTAGATGAAGTGCATAGCCTCGTGGTATAAAGTACCAGCTGATGCACCCTCGGCGACCTCAAGGACACCATTACGATACCTACCCCAGACATCTGGAGCTACCTCAGCAACGCCTCGGTAGATCCTTAGAGCCTGATAGAGCATGCCTTGAGGTAGGAGCTTAGCTACATCATGAGCCTCTCTATATACATCTCCTCGCTCAAATGGCAGAAGGGCTGCTCTATCTTGTTTAGGGTTAGCCTCAGTCTGATCGTTGCTATTAAGACCATTACTACCTACTCGCGTGCCGCGATTAAGTTGCCTCCTGTGCTGATTCAGATCTTTTTCATCTAGAGACATAGCCTCGACAACAGTTACTCCGTTGCTTGTAGCGTAGCCAACAGCGATAACATACCCTTGCTCGGCAATCTTGAAGCCTAAGGTTTTGATATACGTCTCATAACCATCAATCTGGGTCTTGTACTTAGTCGTAGCTTGGACACCATTATGACTGCTCTCTCGGATCTTCTTGGCTGGAGATGATGTTTCAGATGCAATTAGAGTGCTCTTGATGTCAGCGACTATACCCTCGCCCTTCTCGCCATCGTTCCTGAGGAAGATGATATCTGCTTCTCCGTCAATCCTGCCGCTATTGATATCTTTCGTCTTCACATCGGAGATCATAGCGAACCCCTCAGCGACCTTCCTGGCAGATAGATTACGGACATCCGCTGCAATCTTATCCATCTTAGCACCGAGCTCATTGTCGATCTCTACCTCAACGCTATGAATCTTACCATGCTCATCCTCAGCCTGCAGGATAATCTTATGACCACCACCATAGGTCTTACCATTGATGGTGTGCTCAGAGAAATATATTGGCGTGCCAGATGAGACGCCCTTGGTTGCAAGCTCAAGTACAAGGCCTCTAAGCGTTGGCTCAGTCTTGATGGCATGAGCGACAACATGTTTTTCCTCGCCAGCTAGTCTAACGATCCTATCTGCATTACTACCACTCTTCCTTTCCTTATTACCAGTAGACACACCCTTTGTAGATCTACGGATGAGGATAGTGTGAGTAGTGCCGCTCATCTCTTCACCATACGTCAGTAGCCTACCATTCTTGCTGGCCTTAAAGTCGGATGACAGAGCGCTATTGATGAGCGAGAACGCATCAGCCTTGAGGGTGGAATGCATCTGGCTCCACTCAGCCCTCTTATATGAACCACTGACAGGGTCGATCTCGAACATGTAGATTATGCCATTGCGGGCAGCTGCGACATGAGGAGAGGTAGAACTCTTGACGACGACGCTGTACTCTTCGTCAACAAGATCCCTTGCGAGCTTGTCCTTAATCTTCTCAAGAGAGGCTTCACCGGCAGAACCGAATGGACCATCACTCTGACCTGCCTTACCTGCTGGAGCTTCAGACACCTTAGGTGTTGGCTTCGTGCCTTCAGGTCCTTGAGGAAGAGTAGCAGAGTAGGTAGTACCACCTGTCCCTTCCTCATTACCCTTCTCCTCAGAGAGGGCTTCAAAGCCAGCTTCATCGCGGACCTCGGTCATTCGCATGCCATTGGTCATAACGCTCTCGACCTTCTCCTTGTTGCCCATAATAGACTCAGCGATAGCCGTCCTACGATTCTTCTTGCCGGAGGTCTTCATAGCTTCAACGATAGCCTCAGCAAGAGCCTGTCTGGTGTTTCCTGAGGATAGGTTGATATCTACGATGACAGGAGCTGAGCTCTTCGTATTACCTTCGTTTAGTCGCTTGGGGAATGTGATCTCAACTTGAGTTACATTCCCATCAGCGTCACGAAGAGGCTTGATTGAATATACAAAGGAGCTACCGAACGTATCAGAGTACTTCTCCCCATAGATTCCTGAGGCTACACCATCAGGTGTTTCCATGGCCTTCTCAAACTCTTCTGTGAGCTTAGCCATGTATTCGTCAGCCAGACTTGAAGCCTCACTCTTGCCTGCTGTGCCTTGTACAAGATCAACAATTCGATCTCGACCCTTGATACCGACCAGTATAGGCTTAGGGCCATCCTTGCCATTGATAAGAACGACCAGATAAGTCTGTCCATAGTTCTCGGCTAGGAATGACTCTTTCTCTTGTATGAACGCGTCGATCTCCTTGGCGGCCTCACTGGCAAGATCCTCATTGTGAGTAGTCCTTTTGATCGTTGGCGCGTTGTGGCCATTTGGGAATGCAGTAACAGAGATGGCCACCTGCCCACTCTTTAGCTCTTCCTCAACGCCATTCTCGATATCCTCTGCATCGATAGATTTATCACCGATAGCACGCTTTTCTTCGAATGGAGAGTACTTGACCTTGCTGATAGTTACCTTCGGAGCATTGAGGTCTGAGGAAGAGAAGATATCGAACTTCTTATCCTCAGTAGCCACAGCACGAGAATTGTTGATCAGCACCTGTGTGTTACCACTAGTACTCGCTGGCAGGAGACCGATAGGCACAAACTGACCCTGCTCGTCCTTCACATAGATAACGAGGGGAGAGTTGCTGATATCACCATTCTCAGATAGATCCTCGGCAAAGCCATAGAAGATCTCCTTGCCCTTAGCGTTCTTGAGGTTGAGACCTACGTTCTTTTCCTCATACCACTTCCTTATCTTCTCTTGCCACTCTTCCGATAAAGAGGTGAGGTTTGCCTCATTAAGTCCGGGGTTGTAGGCATCCCATAGCGTGAGTCGTCCGGTGTGAGGAAGAGATGGTTTGTTACCATCATCATCTGTAGGATCGGTAGCTGGAGATGCAGGCTCTGTAGATCCTGGCACTGGACCTTCGTGTACGACACCCTTCTTGTCTGAGTCTCGACCCTTGTTGTTCTGTTCACTGCTACTTGGCTTGCCTACAGCATCCTTCTCAGCCTCTTTCTTCTTCTTTAAGTAGTCCTTGCTTGCCTTCTCAAACGCTTCCCTGACCTTCCGATCATTGACGTTGATGATGGTATCGACAATGTCGCCGATAAGGGTACTGAGGCTAACACCCATCTGCAGGCGATTCCTAAGATCGTCATACCCAAGGCTGAAGCTGAACTCGTACGTACCATACTTTGTATCGATAGATATGTTTATCGTAGCCTTGCCATCAGCAAAGATGATAGACGTGTTGATCTCAGCATCAGCCTTGCGAAGGAGGCTAGTAAGAGCATTCTTTTTACTGAGAAGATCCTGGAGGCGATCTGACGTTCTGGAGTTGAGGATTGTTACACCACCTATCGATGCAGACTCTATGTCTCTCTGTGTGGCCTGGTCAAACTCTATAGAGTCGACTCTACGATCAGCATCAGCCCTTGATGGCTCTTCATTCAGTGTGCTAACAGGAGTGGTAGGATCCTCGGGGAACTTCTCGATGTTGTCCTCTATCCAGCTAGCTACATTGTCGATGACCTCATCGTTATTAAGTCCAAAGATCTGGTTGGCTAGATATGGATTGCCTTGGCGATCAGTAAGGAGTTTGAAAGCATCACGCAAAGCCTCCCTGTAATCGGTGTACCCACCGTTAGGATCTACATCAACAGCATCGCTCACCATCGAGATAAGGTCATCGATGAACTTCTCAATAGCGGCATCGTCAAGCTCGTGACTACGAAGTATCCCGATGAAGTCCTCATTGTTCATAAGGGTGTCCTTGATGGCCTTGCGGACCGAAGACCTATGCCTTGACAGCTCAGATCCTTCACCTTCAGCGGCTCTATCTGCGGCATCCTTTGCGGCATCAGCCTCGTCATCTTCTAAGCCATTCTCCTTGGCGCTATTCAAAGCGGAGTCAACTTGTTCCGTAGTCTCACCATTCCTTACTGCGTCAGCGGCATCTTGCTCAGTCTGCCTCTTCTCTTCCTCAGCTGCCTTTGCCACAAGTATGTCGGTGTTCTTCTTACCCTCGAGCATCTTGTCAAGAGCTTCTACACCTTGCATAGCTTGCCTAGCAAAGCCGAGAGCCAGTTTGCCGTTTTCTGACTTCTTCTCATCAACAAGGGTCATCTCAGCAAGCTTAGTGCCAAGCTCATCGTTGCCAGCCATGAAGGCAGCATCGATGTGAGCCTCATTGAGCTTGGAGAAGCTATCGAACCTCTGGATGAACTCATCCCAGCCACCAAGGGCGTGAGAGAAGTCCCCCTTCTTAGCCTCCTCATATTTCTTCTGAGCCTCCTCAAGAGCGCGCATCTGCTTCTCAAGTTCTTCGATCGCCTTGTTAGTCTGATCGATATAGTCCTCAGGACGACTCTTCGTTTCCTCATTGTCGGTATTGAGGTTACTACGCATATCCTCGCGATCCTTGATGAGCTCAGTGATACGCTTCTCTATGCTCTGTGAGGCCTCCTTGTAGAGACCGGCCACATCACCCTCAAACGCATCCATGTATTCTGAGGAGAGCCTCCTGAGGTGGTTGAAGCTAGCTGCAGCTGCAGCGATACGACTCTTGTCTCTACCGCTTAGTTCACCAGCCTTAGTGCCAAGGTTAAGATACCTCATGGTGTTGGTATAGTCTACAGCGATGTCAGCAAGGGTATGCTTCTGCTTGTTGATCTCACCAGCGATATCCTTGATAGCCTTCTCTGTGAGCTTCTCAGAACCTTCACCCTGGAAGTAGGCCTCCTGCATCTTCTTCTTCTCCTCAGGATCGAGTGTGTTCTCGATACGCTGCTTAGCGATACTGACAAGGGTAGCCTCATCGGTCTCCTTGACATCAAGGAAGTTGAGGAAGGGACGGAGATTATCAGGCACCTCAGAGAATGGATCAGACTCAGACCTCCTTGCTTCCTCACGTGCAGCCTTGTCAGCCTCACGCTTAGCAACGGCTGCCTGATACCGGGCTTCCTTAGCTTCGTTATTAGGACTGAAGAAGGAGGAAATAGCGTGACCCATGTCGGCACTGAACTCACGAGTAGACCTCATCATATCTGAAGTCCACTGACCGAAGTTGCGCTTGTTGAAGTTGGCTAGACCGATAGAGCTGTTACCGATAACACTGAGCATGGTGGCTACATTGTGGGCCTTAGCTAGCTCCTCAGCTACAGCTACATCGGTAGAGTCAGATGTAGTAGATTGTGCTACCTTGGATAGAAGAGCGTTCATACGGTCAGTTGAGGCCATAGCATCAACGACGCTCTGATAGGTCTCATGGACTGTCTCAGCGTAGTTCTGACCAAAGACCTCAGTCATTACCCTCTTCTCTTCCTTAGTGAGGTCATCTTGCTTTCCCTTGATGATCTTGGACATAGCCTCGATAGCCTCGTCCGATGTACGCTGCTTACCACCGCTGTACTTGTAGTCTCGATAACGCTCGACACCGGAGATACCAATAGGGCTACTATCATAGAGCTTACTCAGCCAGCTCTTCTTCTCACCGCGAGAGTCACCAAAGGCATCGGTCCTCTCATTGACCATGTCTCTTGACCCAACCATCTTACTACCCTTATACATGGGCATGAGGAGAGTGCTGACGATGGCAGGCAGAGCTTCGTCTGTCCACGCAGAGCCAGAGAGTGTGGTGTCCCACATCCCCTTACCGATCTCACCAAGAGAGCCTAATACACCGATAGAGGTACTGTTCCTTTCAGAGATAGTAGATGCGCGGAGCATCTCATCAACAGCTCTCTTACCTAGACTCTCTGCACCCTTGCTGATACCACCCTGTACGACTTCCTCAATACCTTCTGATGTGGCGTTGATGAGTGTACTGCCAAGAGCACCGAACCTACCAGCCTTCTTCAGACGGTTAGCACCAGCGAGCTTATCAGTAGCCAGCTCGTAGGAGTACTTGTTCATGAAGGTGAGGATGAAGGTATTCAGACCTGCTGTCCAACCTGAGGCAAGACCATTACGCTGGTCGATCTCATCACTAGCGTTCTTCAGGATAGCCTCCTCAGCATGAGTCTTGTACTGTGATACGATGGCGTTAGCTGCGGCCACAGCGCTGGCAGATGGATTCTTTGATTCACCCGATAGGACACTAGCCACTTCTCGCTTGAGCCTGGGGTCCATGCCTGAGGCAGCAAGAATGGTGTCAGCAAAGTCAGAGAACTTGATAGCACCATACTTACGCTCATAGGAATAGAAGTCCTGATCGAAGTCCTTTTGCATCATATCCCTCAGTTGAGTCAGCTGACTACCCTTGGCTTCCTCAAGAGCCTTGCTTACGCCATACGACTCTACAGCGGCTTCACTGAGTGCACCATAGAGATGCGACCCTGCAGAGAATAGCTTCCTTGTGTACTCAGATGCCTTAGCCCATCTTGTAGCCGTTGCAGCCGCCTTGGACATCTTCCCCAAGGTAGAGAACATACCACCTGCTAGACGACCAAGGGCGGCTGTACCCATACCACCGTAGGTGAAACCCCACTGGCCTATCATGTCTGATGCGGCGTGCCAGAAGCCAGAATCCATACCTCGGCTAGCAAGAGATTCTTCTGCGCCATGGATGGCCCTCTCTGCAGACTCAGCTGTATCGGCTAAGTACTTGTTACCGGCACCGAAGATATTGTAGAGTGCACCCTTGCCTTCGCGCTCTACGGCCTCACTAAGCATATAGTTAGGCGATACATCATTCCCGCTGAAGAAGTAGTCTGAGGCTCCCCTGATAACGTCTGACCCAGCCTTTATAGACTGAGTAGCGTTAGCAAGGAGCTTATTCATGGATGCGTTCATCCAGACCTCAGCCTTATCGAGGAGGCCGTAGTCGACTTGAGCACCAGCCTTAGCCCTCTCCTCATCCTTCTGAATAGCACCTTCAGTATTCGGATTGGAGCTGATATCTGCAAAGGGGTTCTCCCCCTTAGGCATGATGTTAGCGATCGCCTTGTCAATCGCAATCTGCTTCTCAGCTTCATTGAGACCTTCAAGGCTATCACCAAGGCTCCTGATGGCTGAAGCACGGTACTTCTCAGCATTGATGTCGTACAGCTGTTGCGCGGCACGGAACGAATTATCTGCTTGCTCCTGGGTCCTACGACCAGCGCTGGACGTGAGGTCCCTACCAAAGATTGGCCTAAAAACCTTTCGTTTTGCTCTTCCCATAATGTTGTTCTAAGAGATTAATTGCTGCAGGTGAGACACCTGATTGACTGACGATGTCATAAGCCTGCTGACCTTGCATGACCTGTTCTTCATCTATCTCACCAGAGCCTCGCTTGAGATTCTGTACTGATTCAACCTTAGCAAGGTACAACTTGAGCCTCATAAGTGATTCATCAGAAGGATTGAAGTCTAAAGCTGAGCCAGCCCCAGCCTGCACCTGGAAGTTTTTAGAGTCAGCAAGAGGCACCCTATAGCGCTTGTTGGTCTGACTCTGGTTGTCGAAGAACGCAGCTTCATAATAAGGCCTACCATCTGAGGTTATACCAATCTTAGCATCCTTAGGCGTATAGCCACTTCTTATAAGGCTAATAAACTCATCGACCTTTTGACCTTCAAGTTCATTAAGTCCGAGCTTAGCATAAGATTTCTTGTCGCCATAGATAGCTCCATCAACGCCGGTGATTGCATTCTTGAGGATATCGTTAGCCGTCTGAGCTGACACATTGAACTCGCCAGCGACATTATTCCTTGCTGTCAATGCGTAGAGCCTGTTATTGATCTCTGCAGTGCTAGCTAGCTTGTTGAAGTCTGGAACGAAATCAATACCCTTACCATCCGCTGACTTAGCCGATGGGGCAACCAGCTTATTACCGTTCCAGGAGATCCCTGTCGGTTTAAGGATCCTGGCTACTTCTGGGAGGTTTTGGCTACCAAAGGCCTTCATATACGACTCGGTGAGAATAGCGTTGAAGTTATCGGGCGTTCTAGCTGGAGATGGAAGTCTCTTGTACTTGTCTGCGGCAGATTTGTAAATAGAGTTAAGGAGCGTCCTACCCTTTACCCCTGCAGAGCCAACGGCTACACCACCGCCTCGTGCAATAACATTAATGGAGCCACCCTTCTCGTCAGCGAATCCGCCACCACCGCCGTTATGACCACCACCACCACGATGTGCTCTTGCTACAGCATCACGCTGCATAGCGAGCCTATGTTGGAGGTTCATGATAGCTTCCTTATCCTCAAATGGAGTCATAGCGTCACCACCAGCTGCACCGATCATACCACGCTGTACGCCATGGACGAGAGCGAAGTTAGCTTCTGGCTCATCAAGGTGCTTCCTGATGTCCTCACCATAAGAGGACTTGATCTGATAGAGAACTTGGTTGTAAAGCTCGGTGAGGGGGTTCTTGGGATCTGAGAATTGCTGACCGATAGCCTTGTACACATCTTCGGCACTTGAGCCCTTTACTGTACGCAGAATCCTGGTAAGCCTGTCGATGTTACCGATGAGCTTGAGGTCCTGTGTACTGTTCCTCCAAGCAGCAAGGTAGTCAAAGGCACGCCTCTTAGCATCCTCACCAGAGAAGAGTAGAGGAGCTACCTTATTAGGATCATCAATGAATGATTGGATGGACATATCCTTACCAAGGACGACTGCAGAGGGATCCTGTAGCCTAGCCTTAGAAGCCATATCATTATACTGTGCTCGCCTAGTGAGAGCATCCTTGAGCTGGGTAGCACCCTGTGCGTACTGACCCTTGAGCTTCACCAGATCTTGCATCATCGCTCTGTTGTACGCGCCATCAGAGATGACCCCTTCCTTAGCTATCCTATCAGCATACCCACTGAGCTTAGATAGCATAGGAGCGATAGTGCCCTTGTAGAAGTCACTATTCTTATCCTCGGCTGATAGGGCTGAGGAAAGAGACATAAGGTCTGTATGGGACTGTATGGCGGTAGTATAGTACTCTTCCTCACGTCTCGCTAGTGGCTCAATGATACGAGCCATCTGGTCGAAGGAGGTAGGCTGCATTACCGCTGTGGTAACTGTCGTTTTAGCCATTATCTATTATTATTAGTATCTCTTCAAAGGTACGGAAGAATGATGGCACTGTCGCCACCACTCTTCCATATCTGTCACTTGAGGTTGATCGGTCTACCAAATAGTGAGAGACCTGCGAATGTCGGTGAGTTCACCGCATCATTTGGGTTTGTACTATACAAGTTGATCAGCTTCAGTAGACCATCCGGGATCTGCGGGTAACGCTTAGGTGTTGCTATCGTAGTTGGACTAACAGACCCGGCACTTGACGGATTAGTCGTACCTGCATTCGCTTGTGTCGTTGTCTGAGGAACAGCGTAGTCTGGAGAGTACCCTGGTGTCCTTATGATATTACCCATGTCATCGAAAGTATAGCCATGCACAGCTGCTACCAGCCTCCTGTTGAGAGCTGTCTCACCGATAGCGGAGAGGTTCATAGCAAAGTTGTTGAGGTTGGCAGACCTAGCCTGCGCATTTGTCGCTTCCTCAGCCGCTCTCATCGCCTCAGACCTTTCGATACCCTGCAACCTCTGTGCTGCGATCTGCCTGTTAGCTGCCTCCTGTGCGAGGATAAGCTGGAGGTTCTGCTGTTCCTGCTGTCTGTTGAAACCAATAGCTGCACGCCTACGCTGATCGTTGAACTCGTCAGCCTTGATCTTAGCATCAGCGAGAGCTTGCTGAGTGTTGTACCCAGAAGCAAGGAGCCCAGCTGTAGCACCAAGACCGTTACCACCAGAGCCATTGATGATAGCATTCCTCAAGGCGTTACCCTGCGCTATGATCTTACTAGCTGTGTAGTCAGTGTCAAAGGGCTTGTAGGTATCCTTGACAATGTCAGGTGTCCTGATAGGAGCCTCCTTGAAGGTCTTTACATACTCACGCTCAATCCTGTCAGCCCTAGAGAAGTCATCCTTATTCGTAGCACCGAAGGTGTCACGAAGGACATTGAGACCTGATAGGGCTGCAGGAGCGTACCTGAGGAGAGGAGAGATAGCACCACCCTTGGCGAAGATCTGTCCCTGAAGAATAGATGGTTGAGTAAAAGCCTTGACCTGTTCCTGCCTCTCTGCAAGCCTAGCCGTCTCTACCTCAAACCTGCGCTTCTCGATTGGGTCATTAGGACGCTGCTCAAGGGCCTTAGCCAGCTTCCTTGCAGCCTTGGCAAAGGACTTACCCTTGCTTTCTTCTAGTCGATCTGAGAACATATAGTTACCTACCTTAACTTCTCCTTCCTCAGCCAGCATAGGTTGGCCTTCACCATTGATGCCGAACTGCACACCACCATTGGGATTCTCCTCATGAGTACCACCGGCGTTGAACTCAGTGATACCACCATCAGCAAAGAACTGCTGTTGAAGTCTGGTGTCGTTACTCTTGTCGACAGCCTGAGCGGCTGTGAGGAAGGATCTATTTACTTCATTGTTAGCGATAGCCCTCCGCTCGTTAAGCTGACGCTGTCGCTCTCTGGCATCAGCACTACCCTTGAAGGCTCCAGCAATACCACTGATGAGGCCGAGACCACCACCGATGATAGAGCCTATAGGACCGAAGGCGGTACCTGCAACGGCACCACCAAGGATGCCTGATGCAATACCACCGATAGCATTGCCATCATCTCTTACCTGCGAGTATGATACTGAGTCAAGTGGATCGATAGCTTCCCATTGAGCCATGAGTGCGTCATTACTATCAACACCCACAGGACCGGTATGGTACTGCGCCTCCTTCTCAAGACCGCTAGTATCCTTTAGCTTACTGGACGTGAGGAAAGCATCGCGTACGGCAGAGATCCCGGAGATAGCCCCCGAGATCTTACCTGCGATACGACTTGCCCTAGCCGCCCTTATTTCTGATTCTGTCATATATATCACTCGTAATAGTGAACAGTTATATCGTGAATGATGCTCTTGTAGAGTAGCCCACCCTTAGAGTGTAGCCTAAGATGCATCCAAGGATTCCTGATACGATCCATCTTGAACTTGCTCTGCGCGTCTCTGGGGATCTGTATTCTGTAAATCCTGAACTTCTCCTTCATGCTTGACGGATAGTTCGTTACAAAGTTAATCCCATATCCCATAGTGCGCTGATACTCCGTCCACACGTCCATGTGGGTAAGGTCGAGCTCAATCAGCTTATCGCCATCCCAGGTGTCACCACGCACATCGAGATTGGTGAAGATCTTATCCTCGCCTGCCCCCTCAGGGTTTACCCTGTAGTGGATAGACCAGTCTAGAGCCTGACCATACAGACCTGTGCCATACGCCGACTCATTACGCCAGAGATAGCCATAAGCTAAGCTATAGACCGACTGGCCTAACACGAACATCTCCTCAATCCTCTTGTAGTCGTAGAACGACTCGAAGGACTGAAGCTCCTCATTGTAGCACAACGTCTCATCCTTGGTGCAGACGTGAATCCTATTCATCACCCCCTCTGAGAGCAATACAGCCTCTGTGGTGGACGATAAGTAGTCTTGCATAGACTTCTGCTTAGAGATAGGGGATAAGCCGTCAGAGAGGCTGTAAAGCGTGCTGGTGCGGTCATCGAGGAGATAGAGGGCCGAAGCGGAATGGCATACCCTCCTCAGAGAGCCTGTACCGATCTCCTTGGACATATACCTATGGCCATCGACCTTACGACTATTGCTGATCTCGATAGGCACGCCATCAGATGCCTGGACCTGCACCCTACTGTTGTAGTTGATAAGTCCTATGCCCTGTCTCTGTACGAAGAAGAGTCTGTCAGATGAGGAGAGGATCCTAGTGATACCACCACAGATACCATCAAGGGAAGCTGTCGACGCGCCACTGAAGTGAGTGTAGTTATCTATAAACTCACCATTCTGCTTCGTCTTACTCCACGTGAATGAGGCTGGGTGATACGACGTGAGCATGTAGTCAGGGATGATGTCGTAAGTCTTGAGCTTCATCCTATCATTGTAGACATCGTTCATCTTATTGACGTTGTCCATGCTCATAGCCTGAGGTGTCTTGATCCCGATGTTCCTGTCATACCTACCAAGCTGGTTTACCCTGGTGAGGAGAGGAATGTCGATGATGTCAGTCACTTTATTAGCTTCTGAGGAAGGGATAGTCTTGAAGAGCGTTGTCGTCTGATAGTAGGCATCACCTCCTCCTGTAGCACTCTTAGCCGTGGGTGTCACATAGGAATAGGCCTCCCACATGAGACTCTCAGTATCATAGGATGGTGCTTCCCTCGTCATGATAGCGATGGGAAGGATAGAGCCTGTAAGAGGAGCCTTGACAAGACTCTTTGAGGAGAGGTCAACTTGGCTGTACCTCTTCATGAGCTTCTCAGCCGTGACCTTGATGATCTCTCTCATCAATGCCCTGAGGTCATTCCTATCGCTACTTGACGAACCAACACCCAATGCTATCTTCTTCCTTGACGCGAACATCAGCCACAGGCCTACAGACGTAGCGTCAGTCTTGTAGATAGAGTGTCTGAAGGGTACGCCATTAGAGTCGATGACATCGCCAGAATCCTTGGTATAGGGCTGAATGATGCGCATCTTGCCCTTCTTGTCATTCATGGCCTCATGCTTGTTCCAGTAGACACCGCCAGGAGGTGTAGCGTAGTAGAAGGTACGATCACCGTTGTCTACATCAAGAGTAAGCCAGCTAGGCCTCATGCTCTCTCTTACTTCCTCAACCGTAGCAAAGAACGTAGTCGCTACATCAGCGTAGGAAGTCCCAGGGAAGTCACCATCGTGGAACTCGATAGAGACAGGACCCCAACAGTTCTTAGCACCACCAAAGTTAGCACCACCTTGAGGATCGTAGTCATGAGTGAACCACCTACCCTCCATCGTATTGATGAAATCCTGGATAGCGCTCGCCGGGAGAGTGTCACGCTTGACGTGGTTACTAGCGAGATCGTCCTTATTGAACTTGATGACGAAGTGGTTTGACGTTCCATACTTCATCCTAGTAGGTCCGCTGACGCTCTGTACTGACCTAGCCTTACCCTTGCCATCTACACCAAGGAACCTAGACGTAGCGCCCTTGATAGCTGGGAGGATCTTGTCCACCTCTCCGAGGTAAGTCTGATCAGCTACCTTCTGAAGAGAGGGGCCGTTGTTCCGCCATGTAGATGCTTTACAGTTGAAGGACGACTCGTTAGTCGTAGCCTGGCCATACACAGACAGTCTGGCCGTGGTGTTCTCTACCACCTTGCCACCGGATGTATCCTTGGTGGAGAATAGTGGCATAGCTACACCGACCATATCAGGCTCCAGCGTAGAGACTCTCAAGATCTCCGCACCTGGCTCAAGCCTTGTCGTGGTACTGATAGAGGTTGACAGAGAGGGCCTGAGGAGAGACTCATGGTCATAGATAGCCGACATATCATTCCACTTTCCTTCCTCAAGCCTCGTGTCTCTGTAGACGTAAGACTCGATAGGGTCATTAAGTGTCTTGACGTGGATCTCTACGTCCTCATCATAGCAGTCCTGGATATCAGGCGTGTTGAAGGTCTGCACGTCGGCACACACCCTCACCTGCGCGGAAGCAAGACCAAGAGTGGTAGAGCTCGACTTGAAGAAAGGTTGATCCACCTCCTTCCTGAAGAGGGACTTGTTAACCGTCATATCACCGAGGCTCTCCGGTAGCAACTCATCACGCGTTATAGGCCTGAAGCAATATGAGGAGAAGGCGTATGGCACACCGTCCTCCCTATCAGCCACGGTATAGAGCGTTGGGGAGAGTACGCCATTGGCGATCGTCCTACGCTCCTTAGTCGATGGGTAATGGATGAGAACCCTATAGCCTACGTAGTCCCCGATCACTGGAGGTGGAGATACCACAAGCCTTGAAGGTTGATCAGGGGCAGTAAACACACCGATAGGCACAGGATTAGATTCCTGACCTGTCTTACTGATGAGCTGGATAGCTACAGGGTATTGCTCGTACGGCATAAGGACGGAGATGTCCTTGTGACCCTTACCTGCCTGGTTAGCCCTGAAAGGATCCACATCGACAGGCTTGAAGGATATGTTGCCGGTAGCGTAGTGGTCCTTGATCTCTTTCTGCTCTTCCTCAGACAACTTAAAGCCGGGGATAGAGAGATTGCCGAGGAATAGCGTGTTGTCCTTAGCTGCGAGCGTAGAAGCGATGATAGTGTTACTACCGAGATACAGGATAGCCTGAGGCTCGATGCTGATGCCTGGCTGACCGTAGTCATGGAACTCTACGCTCGTACCAGTAACAGGGATGGAATCAACGCGCTGCACGTCAGGTGTACCACCTTCACTAGTCCTGAGGATCCTGTACACATTGACGAAGTCAGCCTTCTGGTCCAGACCTGTGACCTCGATATCGAAGGAACAATTGATGATATCCTCTCCTGAACCACCACGACCATCGGAATGGGTGATGTAGTAAACGTCGGACTCAGCAAACACCTTGGACTCCTTGCCATGAAGAAGAGAGTAGGTGAAGAGATAGGTGACGTTCCCGCTATGTAGCTTCGATCCACGACCCCAGCTCTGTCTGACATTTACCTCTTCCTCAAAAGACAGAGACCAGGTGTTATTGATGTAGTCGACATCAGGATTGGTGGAAAGACGCTTGTCGTGGATGTTCAGTGACCTCAGTGGATTGACACCATCAACCCAGTAGACCTTCTCGATATCATCACGCTCGACGACACCGATCATATCCACATTATCGCTCAGGTTCATCTCCGTCTGGTAGATCTTCTTGATGTTCTCGCCATCGAAGACGAAGACCATACCATCCTTACCGAGTTTGCTGAGGATTACAGCCTTGTCACCGATCACAGTGGTAGCCACAACGCGGCCAGGGACAGAGCTCTTGGCTTCTGTCCCCTTGATGCTGCTTATAGAGAAGAGCGTGTTACTTCCGTCTGAGGAGATGCGGATATTCCTCAGCTCGTAAGCCAGATCGTTAGACGCTCTAGCCTCCGCATGGTCTTGCGCCATGCCTCGTGCCATTAGGCGGATAAACTTCTCTTTCATCGTCTCTTGGTGCCTATGTCGGAGAACCTGGCCCTGATACCGATCTCGATGATCTCCTCAGGTGTAGGCATCCTCTGTGATGCGAGATACTGACCAACGGCCCATGCGTAGTCTTGCTGTGCCTGGTGTGATGACTCCCTACTGATCTTGTTGTTGTCAAATAGGAGCTTGTACTGGTCCATCTTGATGTAGGCAAGGATAGCATCGATGAGCATCTCATCCTCATAGACCATGGGGAAGCCATCCTTATCTACTGGCATTGCGAGATAGGAGATGTCGATCTTACCCTTCTCAAAGCCGCACTGCATAACACCATTGCGTAAGGTGTACTCGTACTTCCCTATACGTCCACTCCTCCTCACCTCGTTCATGGGGATGTGACCGATACGTACGGACTGAAGCCTGAGGCAGTCCTTAGGTAGCCTACCACGGAAAGACTTGATCTCCACCTCGTCTTCATAGATATCAAGACTGTCGGGCTCAGCGTACTTCCTCGTGAAGCTAGCTACGTACTCAGCAACAGCCTCCTTATCCAGGGTAGCCAAGTTTGGATTCCTGGTCAACCTAGAAAGGAGGCTATCAATACCTATGTACCTGTTCATATATTAGTCTTTGTTCATGTTCGCGGAGGCGAGTCTTCGCACTCCTGTAATACTCAAAGAGGTAATGGCGCATTACTGTACGCCTCCTCATGGACTTCTTACTACGTAGTATCAGCTTCTGCTTCCAGTCCTGTCTCACGAAGCCCTTATGGCCGCTCTTCCTAATCTCGTTGGTCTTTGCCCAGTCGATAGGTGGCAGCCCTACTAGCTTACCATTGACAAGCCTAGGCTCATACTCCCTGAGCTCAAGGTAGAGAACAGCTAAGTCCAGAGGAAGGCGAACCATCCCTTCCTCAAGCAAGACTTCAAAGAGAGCAGCGTTAAGGTCTTTCACTATGTCTATGAAGATATCTCTATTTACCTTCTTCTTGAGGTCCTTCCTGAGGAAGGGATAGATCTCTTTACTACCTATACTCTTCATCACTTAGCTTTCCTATTCCTCAGCTGACGAGAGATAGCTGATGCAAGCGTGTAGACATCTGGGAGGTCGTCCATGCCGTTGTTCTTGTAGTCATCAGCATTGTACATCGTAGACAGTACATCCTTCCTCACAGCGTCTATGAGAGGCATCACTAGCCCTTCCTCAAGAGGAATGGTGATGTCATAGTTATCAGCACATTCTCCTCCCTGTCCTTCCTCAGACTGATCACAGAGGAGCTTCTTATCAGGGATGGATGCAGGCATGCAGGTGATGCGCACCTCATTGAGGTATTTCATCCTGGGATCAAGACCTTTGAGCTTGAGATGCCTGTCACCACCGATAGTACCGTAGATGGTCTTGGCGGCAAACTCACCTGACAATGCGTGCCTGAACCTATCTGTGTTGGCTGAGCTGATGGTAAGCTCCCCTGCCTCGATATTGTAATCACCGATCATTGAGGGTAGCTTATCGACACTCACAGACTCAAAGACATTCTTGCACTTGTCGATACTCTTTAGCTTGAGCTTGACACATAGCTCCACCTTGTTCTCACTACCGGGGTCCTTGCCATTGTACTTCTTCTCAATAAGGAGCGCGCGGTACTTGTCTATGAGGAAGGCGATGTGTGCGTCGGTGAAGCTAAAGTCATCTGAGCCACCCTTGACCTGATCAGTGATCAGTGATATGAGTTCTCTGTACGTTGCCATTACACTTCAATTCTAAAGGTATTGTCAGCGACACGTATCTCGCAACGCTGTGTGACCCTGAGCCTCCTGTTAGATTCTACAGGGTCATTGAGGATGAGATCGCCTGCACCGAAGTCAACCCCACACAAAGATAGCTCTGAGGAAAGGATAGAGAGCATCGACCTGTATTCCTCTACCGTGGCATAGAGACCTAGCGAGGTTCTGTCGATGATAGCTACCTCTATAGCGATGAGCGTATCCTTGTCGTCCTTGGCTTCTCCCTTACTCAGACCATCGTAATAGTCGAGTAGGAGATCTATGATTTCTCTATCGGTCATTGCAGCTACTACATTTCTTCTTCTCCTCAGCCACAGGTTCACCAGTCAGGGCCCAGAAGCGGTTAGCTGCATTGACATCACCACAACGTACCGCAGCACGCATACCCTCCATGAGGAGGATGGTGTCAATAACAGCTGACTTGTTATACTTACCTTCCTCACCAACACCCATGCTCTTCTTCACGCGACGATAGAAGATCCCTTCGTCGTAGGTGATAAGCTGGAACTTGTTCTTGTCGAGACCACAAGGCGTGCTCTCCATAGGTGCACCAGCAAGCTCTACGTCAATGAGGAAGAGATCAGTGGCATTAGCGTTGATCTTATCCAGTCTCAGCTCAAGACGTGCTCTCCTCCTCCTCAGGTCGTTATGAGCCATCTCTGACTCAGTAGGCAGGACACCACAGAACTCACGGCATAGGTTAGCTGTAGCGATATCCTCGGGGATAGCAGAGATATCCTGCTCATGCTTTACCTTGTCTCCAACAGTGACCTTGACCTTCCTCAACCACATGTTGTCATAGTAACATAGTGAGGATACGCTGATGTCGATGATTAGTTTATTTACCCTGGTGTCTACCAGCAATTCATTGATCTCGATCATTTGTCTTTAAGAAATAAGGGGGCCACCTACAGGTGTAGATGACCCCCAGATTCTACATGAGGTTGGTTAGCATTCGTCAAGAATGGCGACACCATCCTTGGCAGGATGAAGCTCCTTCTTGATAGCGTCCTTGAACTTACCATCCAGGAGAGCCTTCAGCTCATCGTACTTGCCGTAGAGCGTGATATCCTTCTCACTGCGGTAAGTCTGAGTACCAGAACCGAGGTGAGCGTAGTGGATATCCAGAGCGTCGTACTCCTGCGTAGGATCAGCTACTATACCCACAGGGAGCTTATAGCCATGACCCAGACCCTGGTACTCGTCACCACGGAAGCCGAAGTGGAAGCGCTCCATGTCTGCAACAACGGGACCGTTGATCTCGTAGTTGTCAGCATTCGTGTAGTCGAGCTTGACGCGCTTGCAGACGATGTTCGTGTTGTCTGATGCACCAGTCATCATGACACGAGGCTTGAAGCTGAGCCTGTACGTAGGAGCCGAGTGAGCGGGGTTGTAGAAGAACGTCTGATTTTCCTTGAGGACAAGACCATTGATAGCCGTAGCAGCAGCCTTGAGCTGATCAAAGGTCATATCATGCTTAACCTCTACAAGTGTACCGATCGTGTCCTCAGTGCCAGCGGTGTCGATAAAGACCTGGATGGCGTTCTCACGAATCTGATACAGCCTCTTGGCGAGATCGAGAACAGCGAGAAGGAAGTTATCCTTGTCGAGGTTGAAGCTCGCGTCGTAGTTGAAGTTGATAGACTCAGTGATCTTGTTCAGCTGCGTGTTCGTGTAGGCGCCGAAGATGTCAACATAGATGTCGACATTCTGCTTTTCTACCGTAGACGTAGCGGGGATCGTGATCTTGTAGCAATCCTTGTGATGACGGAGCTGTTCCTTCTTCGTGAGGCGGATCTTGTTAATGCTCGCCAGAGGAATCTCGTCGGTGCGAACGACGCCATTGTGAGTGCGATACTCGAAGTACATGTAGCCGCCCTCATCATTAATGAAGAGCCTAGCCTCACCGAGGTCGCCCTTTTCGGGGAGATGATCACTAGGACCAAAGCCAGTGGCCAGCTCAACCTTATTTACGACATAGACCTGTCGTACCTGATTAACCTTGTTACCCATAAATAATTATTTCCATGCGGCGCGCGCTAGTTGCACGGCCTGTAAAACGATAGACCTGTGGAGGAACGGATTGAGCTCACTAGTGCGAGCCTTCGTCTCTCCATTTATTGTGAGCCCATCCTGGAGATCCTCCAAGATGATTGGCTTTGGTATGCGAAGATAACGCATAGAGTAACCAGAGAAATCCTTCTTGTAGATGATCTCTACCATGTCACCTGCCATAAGGCGCAGTGGCTGGATGGTAGGACCTGAGAAGGGATTGACAAGCCTCTTAGCGATCTTGTCGTGGCTGACAGGTGCGACTGTGATAGCGCAACCACCTACACCACTGACATACTCGTAGAGAGGCTGTATCATATCCTCTGGGGTGGCAAAGAACCTAGAGTAGCTTGTCACGCCCTGGATGCCTTTAAGCTCCCTGGTAGTCGTTGTGACAGATGCTACAACTTCATAGTCCTTGAGGAGAGTGTGCAGACGAGACCTGTTCTCATCGGAGCCGTCCAGACCAGGGAGATCCTCCCCGCCGATAATAGCGGAGAGGACCTGTTCCTGTGCTGTTGTCAGGAGGCGACTCTTCTCATACTCATTAAGACCTGGAGCACCATTGCTCGACAGGTTGTTGTATAGAAGATCAAACTCGTGAGAGAGCTCCTGTACCGTCATAGTCTACTTTTCTGCTTCCTTAATACTAGCCTTGAGAGTCAGGAACTCCTCCTGATTCTGAGGACGCGAGAGATATGCTGATGCATTCTCCAGCGTTGGCTCCTCATCTACATTACAGATGGGGGTATTGTCTAAGCGATAGAACTTACCACCCTTGTTGAAGATGAGCTTGAGAGCTGCAGCCTTCTTGAGGACAACCATCGAAGCGAGGTTCTCATTACCTGCGACCTCAATGAATCGCTTAGGCGCTTCCTGTGCGATCTTAGTCAGCTTGTTGAGGAGGAAGGACCTATCAACCCTGAGAGACAGTGCAGAGCCTGTAAGACGCTCCAGAACGGCACGCATGGTGTCGCGGTCGTCCCTGATGCCATTGAGGAGCATGATAGCATTGATGGAGAGGTCTGCCTCTTCCTCAATACGCCTAGCACGCTCATCCTCAAACGACAGGAGATACAGATGCTCAGAGTCAGGGTTCTTTCTGTGTTCCTCAGCCGACGTAGCAATGAGATGCTTGTTGGCTACAAGGACCTTGTACTCGATGTACCCTTCAGGAGTGCTGAGGTCAATAGACTTATCCTCAGCGTTGAGCTTGATAGAGTAGTTATCCCAGTAGTTATTCACCCTGAGGTAGCTGGAGAGGGCATCCTTAGGGAGACCCATCAGCTTAACAAGGCATTCCTGCTCTTCCTCAGTCAGAACCTGTACGTAGGATCCATCGATCTTAACAGGCACACAGATCGTCACTGTCGCACCAGGAGCCCTACCGGAAGCGAGAACGTGGTTCTTGCTGGTTACCAGTGGGGTCTTCTTGGGGATCATCGTGACGTTGACCCTCCTATTAGGTAGCGAGAACCCGCCCTCGTTCTTCACGAGGACGGACTCTTCGATGTTGGTTGATTTCTTTGCCATTTCTATTCTATGTATTCTTAGTTAGCCTTAGTCCCTGAGGATCGAGGGGATGAACGACATCACGCGCGAAGCGTCACGGACACATACACCCATCGTAGCGGTGCGAGTGAACTGTACGCTATCCTCGTCGTTAGCAGAGTGCTGGTAGCTACCACCACCATAAGCGCTCAGAGCGTGGCTCATCAGCGTGCCTGCAACATTGTACCTCGTCGTACCCACGATGACGGAGCGGTGTTCTTCTGCGCCCTTAGGCTGTACAAGCTGGATGTTGGGGTTATCCGTCGTACCGCAGTCGAAGAGGTCGAAGCGATGAGAGAACGCCGTACCACCCTGGGGGTGAGAGATCTTGTTACGGACGATGTCATCGTACATGCTGTCGATGTCGAGAGTGATCGTCACGCCGTTAGGAGCGCGGTACTCAGTGAACTGGTAGCCTGCAGACATAGCGTTGTCGTGGTAAGGACTGTTTGTCCTCGTGACAGCGGGAGCGTTACCATCACCGATATAAGCCCAGCCCTTGACAGAGTCAGAGACAGCCTTGTGGAAGGCGATAGCACCATACTCGCCGGTACGGAGGATGTACTTGCGTTCGCCGAACTCCTTGTTGTCGACAGAGAAGTCTACCAGTGCGCGTTCGAACATCTCGATGTTGAACTTCGTGTAGTAGTGCTGGTTGCCGTAGGAGATCTGCTCGTAGAGACCTGCGCCAGTCTTGATCTTGTTACCGGAAGCACCGAAGAGCGTGAACTCACCGTTAGCACCCTTGGTAGAGCGACCATAGGCAAGCATGTTAGCCTTCATTTCACGGAACTGGATTTCAGCAAGCCACTCGGTGTAGTGTACCCATGCTTCCTTGATCTCAACCTTGTTGCCGTTGTCGGGATCGATGAAGGGATAGAGGAACATCATACCGCTGTTCTCCTTGACGAAGCGCTCAGAAGCGACCTTGTAGTCGAGACGGATGTTCGTGAAGTTGTTACGCATCCTGTTAGCCTCACCGAAGCGGATACCGCCAACGCTACGAGACATTTCACTCTCGATGATCGTGTGAGAGTAGCTGAACCTACGACCTTCAAGAACTTCCCTAGCAGGGATACCATTCTCATCACCGTTAGCGAGGACTACGCGGTAAACAACTTGCGAGCCTTCATTGACAGGGTGATCCTGGATATGCAGAGGATAGACTTCGTTCTTCTCACCCATGATGATCTCACCCTTGAAGAAGTAGTCTTCGGGGAAGACCAGGTAGAAGGGAGAGAAGTTGCGACCGACGTTACCGTAGTTTTCGTCGATGATAGCACCGCTCTCGTCGCGAGCCTGGATCAGAGGGATATTACGCCTATAGCCGCCCACTACGTCCCACTCGTAGTCGTTGGTCGTTTCTACGTACTTGATGGGGAACTTGCGCAGGAAAGCCTCGAGGTTGCTACCCTTTGAATTTCGTGACACAAGGTTAACCATAAAGTCCGCCAGAAGCTGGGGAGAGCGATAGCCGATGGATGCGAGGTGGTTCTCGGTCGTCAGACCAGTCCACCCAGAGGTCCTTGCTACCTGTAAGGGCTGGAGCCCATTCTGAATTAACTTACTCATATATTACTATCTGATTTTAACAGGGGTGCCATCTATCAGATGTGCGATGGGCCCACCACTGCTGACTAATTGCGAGTTACCACGCCTCTCTGGCGTGCGTAGCTTAGCTTCCAAGGCAGACATCTTTGAGGAGACCTCCTTCTGTACTGCCTTCTGGCCGATCTTAGACAGGTCCTTGAAGCCATCCGTCAGAGCGAAGAGCACGCCTACATTGCGAGAGAATGACACGGGGTCACTCTGCATGGCGTACTCTAGTGCGGTGAGCGTCTGTCCAGTGGACTTATCCTTGTATGCTGGTTCTGTGAGAGCCTTGTATGCGAGATCACGAATAGCGTTGTCTACACCAAGCGTCTCATAGAAAGAGTTATCTTCTAACACAGCTGAACGGAGAGCCTGTGCGTGCATCTCGATCTGAGCCTGCTGTTCCTTAGCCTCAGCTTCGCGCTGAGCAAGGAGGTTGTTATAAGACCTCACGTAGAAGTCCTTGCAGTCTTGAAGGGCATCGACAGCGTCGGCTACATCAGTGCCGGCATTGATAGACTTCTCTACCTCGCGCTTTGCCCTTTCCTCAGAGAACCCCTTGTTGATATACGACATGTAGATGAGCTCACGTCGGGTGGATTCAGCTTGCGCATCATTCTCCTTAGTGAGCTGGTCCTCGTCAATACTACTCAGGGTATCGATGATGTTAGAGTACTGTGTGTACTCATCGACAGTGACGTTTGCAGCCATAGCCTCCTCAAAACGCTTAACCTTATCGCCAGCGCGGTTAGCCGCTTCCTGGTCAATAAGGTCTGAGAGTTGGTCTGGGGTAAGCTCTCCGCCAATCTCCTTGGGGTCGATGAACTTGAGGACGTTTCCCTTTACGAGGTCCTGAGCAAACGCGGAGTATACGTCTCCGCCAAGGTTATCACCTTTGACTTCTTCCTCATGGATAGGTTCTACGCCTGGTTCTTCGGGCTGCGGTACAGCTGGTTCTTCGCCTTGCTTAGGTTCTTCCTGGGGTTCAGGTTCAGCGTTGCCATCTTCTGGAGTCGGCTCGCTGAGCTCGCCTCTGAGGAAGATATCAGGAAGTCCTACTGGCCCACCTGAATTGACATCTGCTAGACCTTGGGGTTCTGCAGGCTCTTCGTACCTACCGTCCTCAAGACCAAATGAAGCAAGACTAAATTCTTCTGGATTCATGTTCTTTCTCTTAATATGTACTACAAGGCTCAGAAACGCGCTCTGTTAGCCTCGCGTGATAAAGATATATATTTCCTCACCTTTTTGCTGAGAAGCCTTTAGGCGGGCTGTGAGAGCCTCAGACGTGGTCTTAGAGTCTACAAGTCCACCAACGACCTTATTCTTACCTACGAGGATGCAGCCAGACGTATGGTCCTTATTGTTCCCTGCGTGGATAAGGATGCCATCAAAGTCGGGGACATTGAGGAGACGAGGAAGCTCCTTACCGAAGCGTGGAGACATATTGACAACGACCTTGTACTTGCCATAGGGGATGGCCGTCTCATGCATGACCTTACGCTCGCCATTGTCAAACCTGCCATTCTCGTTCAGGTCCCTGACCTTGTCTTCTAGCGTATCACAGAAGTAAACACCATCGATGTATAGCTTACCGATAGTGTACGTCTCTTTGAGCGCTACTCTCTTTAGTTCAATCTTCATAAGCCTTAGGGTATCTGATCAGCATTAGCATCGAGATTCTTTGTCGATTCTCTCACGAGGCTAGCCAGCTCAGCAATCTGAGCCTTGAGGTCCGATATCTCTTCTCTCTGCCTGCTGATCTCCTCGCGCTGCTTCTCGATGCTCTCGCGCTGTTTCTCGTTTTCCTCAAGGAGAGCTATAAGCCTCCTCTTGTTGTCTTCGGAGAGCGTCTGATAGAACTCAAGACTCTCCTTCATGTTAGCTACCTCGATCGCCCCGGTCTCCGCTTGGTACTTCTTCTTGGTGAAGATGAACGTTACGAAGGCACTGATAGTCGAGGTGACTATACTGATAATACTGCTAACGATAAGCTCATGCATCTTTAATTTACAATCTCAACGAACCTACTACCTTCCTCACTAATGTAGGGGTTCAAGTCCTTAACGTCAACGATGACCTCCGTGCTTCTCTTCTGGAACCAACGGATGAAGAAGATCTTCGATGGCTTGCGAATAAACCTGCGTGTATGTACTACGATGTGCTTCTTTGATAGCACTGACAGGTCCGTTCTTAGAGTATCTGGGTAGCGTAACGCCAACCTTAGCTTGTACCATTCATCTCCTAAGATAGTATCTACGGAGACCCCAGGGGCAAATATAGTATCGCGCAGGACCAAGGTGTCCTTAGTGGAGAATGCAGACCTGAACTCGGCGAGAGCCTTCAAGTCCTTATCCTTAACCTTGAGCTCCTTCTTGGTCTTGAGGAGAGCGATGCTGATGCTATCACCTCTCTGCTCAAGCTCGTCGATAGTCATCCTGTATAGCTTGCTCTGACTCTTCAAGCTATCTGATGCCGCTATCTCCGCGCGAAGATTTCCATACGCTCTCTCTTCCTCAAGTCTAAGTCTGTGGTTCTCGGTCCTGAGGAAGGAGGCGTACCCTACCGCCGATAACGTGATAGCTATCAACAGTAGGGTTACGTTCACCTTCATAGTGTTTATGCTTCTGGAGCCTTACCGATTACGAAGAGGCGGTTCTTCTTCTTCCTCGTAGCTTCGGGGAGAGCCTGATATGCTTCAAGCGAGTCAACGAACGTGATCTGATCCTCCTTCGCTGGAGCAGACTCAAGCTGTGTGACCTTAGCCTGCAGCTGCTGGATCGTAGACTCAAGGGTAGCGATCTTACCAGCGTTCTCGTCAGCCTTGCCCTTAGCCTGGGTAATCGTCTGACCCTGCTGCGTCACTGTACCCTCGATAGTCTGGAGCTTCAGTTTCTGCGCATCGACAGCCTGCTTGCTAGCTTCTACGACTGCGGGGTCAGCGATCTCCCTCCACTTACCGGTGGTAGCATCTACTGAGTTGGAGGACTGGAAGACGTAGTGCTTCTTCGTCTCCTTACAGAAGGACATGTGACCTTCGTCGATGGTATCAACTACAGCCTTCATGTCTGCGAGCGTAGCGAACTGGTCGCGCTCAAAGTTGGGGAGATCCCCTTCATAGCCAAAGGTGATGGCTACGTTCTTGAAATTACTTGCCATGTATATTACTTAACAAAAGTGAATGGAATTTCCTGGAGCTTACGCGTAGAGCCGAATGGTGCGGCGATAGTGTAGACGAGGTAGTCAACACCGTCAATGCTTACCGTAGTCTCATCGAAGTTCTCTCTGATATCATCATTCGAACCATCGATGATCTTGGTAACAGCACCTAGACTCTTAGGATATGCGTAAGAGAACTTAGAGTTCTCGTGAGACACTACAGTGATCTGCTTGAACACCTCTGCAGGTGAGGAAGCGACGGTAGCCGTCAGAGCCTTGATGTCAGCCGCGGTGATAGGATGTCCTTCCTCACCGATACCGCTCCTGTGAGGGTACTTACCGAGGTAAGTAGTATAAGACTCAGCCACTGGCCTCTTCTTCATACCTACGATCCTGTAACCGGGCTTAGCTGGCTTGGTAACAGTCCACTCGCCATACTGAGGATTAGCCTGTCGTACACCATCGATGAGCGTGTAGGTGACGTTGCGCTGACGCTCACCCACTACAGGCTGGATGGTGACGATGACATCCTCGAAGGCGTTGTTGTCGTACTGGTCAGGTCCGTTAGGTCCTGGCTGTACAGCCTCCTTCTCTACCACTACCTGTGTAGTTACCACAGGACGCTTCTTAGCACCACGCCTGCGCATCTCTGCCACACCTGGGGTATGGACATCACTCTTCGTACGCTTGGTCCCTGTGGGCTTGCCATTGCGGTACAGCTCTTCCTCAATGAGGACTCGCTTGCCTAGGACGGCAGTGCGTACTACAGTTGACTCATCAGCATACAGCGTAGGATCAGTAGCCGTGTCCCACTCTACAGGCAGAGGAGCATCGAAGGTTGTCTTAGCGGGAAGCTCACGCCATTCCTGCACGACATTCTTGGAGATGAGGAAGCTAGAGCCGTTGTTGTTCTGGATCTTGATGGTGTCATCATCGACCCACTCACCAGAGACGGCATAGACATCCTGCTTGCGCTCAAGCTCTGCCTGCTTAGCCTTGACAGCCTTCAACTCGTTAGTCAGGTCCTCAATGGTCTTGAGGAGAGAAGAAGGATTAAAGATCGTATCCTTGTCCTCCTTGTTCTCAAGGACCTTCACCCTACGCTCCAGGGCTTCGAGGTTACCGTTCTCTACAGCGAAGGGTACACGAAGCACCTCGTCAAGGGAGCCGTCAGCATCAACCTCAGGACTAAGGCCTACACGGAAGATCAGCTCACCACCTTCGTAGACTACGCTCTTGAGACTACGATCTGGACCACCCTGGCGATTGCAGATACCTGAGGCACTACCAAACTGCTCTAGCTTATGTACGAGCTGGCCATTCTTCATGTAGCTCACCTTCATGAACTCGCGGAACGTGCCGGGAGCATCATCGTTAGGCACTAGGTAGATCACCCCTTCCTCAGCCATCTCAGGTATGCCAAGGAATGCCCTGGTCTTCACCTCATAGCGGAAAAGCCCATCGATCTTCGTCTGAAGAGCGTGGAGCTTACCGCGGTCATCGATGAATTCAGTGATGAGGTTCTGACCCTGCATCCTGATGTTGTAAGGCTTGTAGAACGTATCCTTGTTAGCACCGATGGGAGACCAGTACTTGGGATTGGTGATCTCCTTACAGCCATCGCTACAAGAGCCAGTGTACTGCCTTGTGATCACCTGACCAGCACCATCTACCGTAGTGATGACAAGACCACGACGACGAACGCCGCGTGGGATCTGCCTAAGGGTATCCTTGAGGCAACCTCGCCAGGGAAGGTAGATGTGGTTAACCATTGCGAGGACATAGTCGAGACGCTTGCCTGTGTACCCATCAAAGACAGCCTGCATGACGGTCTGAGGATAGACAGGCTTCCTGCTCTCTACTGAGCAAGGCGTTTGCTCTATGCGCCTGTAAAGCTGTTCGACGTGAACCTTCTTAGGCTCACGCTCAGGTCGCTTATATACCTCCTTGTTACATCCGCAACTCATATTCTATAAACGATCTGGTTCTTCTTCTTCCTCAGTGCAGACGATATAGTCTTCAAGGCTCTTGGTATCATTGCCGATATAGACTCTCCATCCCTTCCTCATGAGCTCGCCAACCATACCACCAGTCATATAGGCTTCCCACTTTTCAGGGATTCTAAGACTGAAGGACGGACCGAGAAGGAAGAGCTCATCCTCCTTGCCATTGACATAGAGAGACTGATCCCTCATATTATTGAGGAGGTAGACTACAGACTCTCTATCAAGAGACTCAAGGTTCCAGTCAGGGTTGTTGATGGTAGCCCAATCAGTGACAGTACCTGCGAAGTTATAGTCCCTATTACCGAGATTCCTCAACCTAAGACTCTGTATCTGGCTCCTCAGACCTCGATAGCCAGGCCAGTTAACTTGACCAGGAGGACAGTGGAAGGCCTGATACAGCTGAGCATCAGTGTAAAGATAAGTACAATCGATGATCGGCTCGATGACAGCCACGTGAGAGTACTTACACATGTAGGAGATACCGCCGGTAGGATTGACAGACCAGCGCTTCTCGTCCTTGTCGTAATCATCCATACCTGGGTACCACACGGAGAACACCACAGGATCAACCCTACGAAATCCGTGCTCATCATAGAGCGCTGGATCCTTGATGGTGATCTTGCCGTAGTCACCGAAAGAGCCGTGACCTACCATCTCTGGAGCAAAGCCATCTTCCTCAGCATTGAAGACCCTGTTAAAGACCTGCTCAGCGAAAGCGCCAGAGAAGTCCCTACAGTGCCTGAAGTTAGCCTTGAGGAAGAACTCGTCGTAGCTCTTCTGGTTCAGGTAAGAGAACTTAAAACAGTCTGCGATGGTAGTAGGCACTAGACCGAAGAAAGGATAGTCAGCTGACGCATACTTCTTTCCCTCATATCCAATCTTGAGCTTACAAGGAGAGAAGTACACCTCATTTTTCATTCGCTCAGGATCAGTGGTAGTTCCACGCACACCCTTAAACATCGCGTGACAGTTGTTGATATGCCCTGACTTGAACGTGATGGTGGGGTTCACCTTAGCGCAAGCAAAAGCAGCTCTGGCTGAGATACCATCAAAGACTGATGTTGCTGGACCTGGGTCTGCCTGGATGGTCATCTTCAGCTCTTCCACCTCTGCAGGCATGTGGTTACCTACATTCTCAAACTCTTCTGCGCCAAGACCGCCGAAGTGCATACCTTCATTGCCGAGGAGATTCTCGATATTCCCAGCGATAGGATACTTAGCGAGAACGTCCTTGAGGAGAAGAAGGATCTTCTTAGAGTGCTCATTGCGAGGGAGAGCATACATCAACCTCAGCCATCCTCCGAACAGCGGGTCATGGTCAGTGACAAAGTTCGTCTCTGGATCAATGCAGCGATAGAAGGCTAGCTGAGGAGCATTCTTCAGCTCATAGAAGAGTGGGATCCTCGTCTCTGTATCTTCATCACCTCTCCTCAGCTTCATATTGAAGTGGCAAAGATGATACTTGATTGCAGGATAGCTATACCTACCATTCTCGAAGCTGTCGAAGATCTCCTTTGTGACTAGGCTTGAGGAGACAGCTGCGTCAATGATATTAAACATCAGCGCTACGCCAAGGTCGATCTCCCTATGATAGACGTGCTCACCGCCAGAGTACATATCAAGGACGAGGTTCTCCCAGGGATTACCCTTATAGTCATACCTTGCGAGCTCTCCAGCCTTAGAGATACCATCATAGAGGATCAGTGGGTCCACCTTCCTCAATTCAGGTACGCTGCGGAAGATGAGGTTGGGCATATTAGCCACAACCTCCTCAGATGAAGAACTGCCGATGACAGTACCATCAGCCACAGTGATACCGCTGCTTGACCTCAAGAGATTCTTGGTAAGAGCCTTGAGGGACTCTATTATGTTTTCTTTAGATATCATATTCAACTATTAAAGATGATCAGAATATCCTTCATCGTGAACATCCTTGACAAGTACACTCACGCGCTGGTCTCCATTGGGGAGGACTAGTGTATACTGCACGAAGGCAAACATACCATTCTCATCTGGCGTATCACCGTAGAAGTGGTACGCTGATGGGAAGCGGAACTCTTGAGTTGTATACTCTGTAGCACCAGAGGTGTCGATACCCATCTTTGCGCCGAGAGTCTTGAGGTAAGAGACAACTTCATCCTTCGGCTTATCGCCATAACTAAAGTCTGAATTGCGGAGCTTATATGATGCTTCATCCATCTTCTGTAGGTCGTTCTTGGAGATGAAGACAAAGTGCGTAGACACTGGAGACGCGCCATTGGACCTGATAGCATTTGCAATGATGTAAGCATTGTTATCGTCATAAGCATATAGATCGAGGAGACCGTTACCTGTTAAGTCGATCTTTGAATGCACATCGTCAACGACGGCCTTGGGTTGGAGGTTAGAGTCATACTGCAGAAGAGCGAACCTAGGGTAGAGACTGTCTGTGCCTCCAGGTGTATTAGCTCTCTTCCTATAGTCCTCTGCATTGACAGTAAGCTCCTGGAAGGTCTTGACACTCGTAGAGAGGACTTTGGTCTTCCAATTAGAATGGACACCAGCGACTGGCTTAGCTGAGTTACCTCCGTTCTGCATGTCCATCCAGACATACTCACCAACACGTGGCGTCCACTCTGGTTGACCTTCCCTACTGTCATCTACTCGTGTCTTGCTGACGATCTGGCCATTAAGGGGAGAGCCAGGCTTGACGATTCGACAGATCCTATATTTGATTTTTTCCATACTTAGAATTACGATTAGTATTACGACTGCTACTGCGATCTGAAACGCGAGCTCCATCATGCATGGTACTTGATGAATCCATACCTCCACCCATCTTCATCCTTCCTCAGAAGCCTAGAGGCTGTGTAGGTAGAGAAGGTAGGACGCACTTCAACGGTAGCATTGCCAGAGAAGGACGAGCCATCAAGGAACTCAATGGTGTACGTTACTTCCTGTGTTGGATAGCCTGACGCGTTGGTGTTAGGCATCATGAGATCACCCCAGTTAGCTTCCCTGGAGAGGATAGCTGAGTTCGCACGCCCATAAGGAAGAGGAGCAGCTGACTGGACGAACTTCTCGACCATAGCTGGGCTATTGAGAGACAGATCACCAATCCTGTTGAGCTGATCTGGAGCTACTCTCCTAGCCGTGATAGCTGAGAAGTCCCTATCTCCAGTACCGCTAGGGATGAATACATTCGTCCTGCGTTCTTCACGAGCTGCGTTATTGAGGATCTGTCCCCATACGAACTCGTCAATGTGAAGCCTCCTGCCAGCTGAGCCATAGAGATCGAAGTTACCGATCGTCTTGTTATCAGGGAAGTCATAGGTCTCCCTGTCAAGGTGAGGCCTATAGTCAAACCTGAAGGAGCTCTCAAAGTCACCACACCTGATCTTCAGCCTACTAACGTTGTCCTTCAGCTTATTGAAGGTCTCGTCGGTGATATCGAGGTAAGAGCCAAGCTGAGGACGTACAACAGCGTTGTTCATGCCGTCATTTGTAGCCTCAGCCTGAGCCACGAGGTGAACACCCACGCCGATGTGACCGCTGTACATCTCCTCAGAGACAAGCCTCTTGATAGCTTCCTTGTCGGTAGCTACAGGGGTGTCACGCCCACCACCACCGCCACCTTCATTCTCGTCGGCATCGCGGTAGTTCACCACAAGCCCATGGAGTGGATGTCCGGGCTTGTTGATCCTGCAAATTCTAATTCTTGACATACTTGACAAATGGGAAGTTAGACGTTCTTGCTGACAGTTCTCTCACGATGGTAGCCTTATCCACTACAGTACAGAGGACATCACGATCGTTGTTGATAGGATCGAGGATGCCTACGCGCTTGTAGACGAGCGTGGTGCGACCATCCCTCACTACCTCACAGAGAGAGTACGTAGCGAGCTCTAGGCGCGAGTACTTATCCAGGAGTGCATCGATGGTCTTCTCATCATACCTACGTGCCTCGCCTTTCCTCAGGAGCACTGAGAGGACACCACGAGTGCCGTTGGGGACAACGTCCTCTACAAACTGCACCACATCCACGTAGTCGACAGCAATCTCATTCTCGATGATAGGACTTACGAACTCTTCAGGACCGCACTTCTCGTTGGGCTTATCGCGTTCAGGCATCCTAGTTACAGACAGGATCTTGCCAAAGTCCTTTCTCTTTCCGTTACCTTCCTCACAGACCTGGTATGCGTAGATCCCCTCTGGTAGTCCAGCGTGATACGACGCAAGGTTGTAGTCTGCGCGGTTGAGGAAGACGAAGGAGCATGAGGGCTGTGAAGGCTGCTCTGGTTCTGGTTGAGGAGGGTTAGGAGTAGGATCCGGCTGGGGCGTAGGAGGCTTAGGTGTAGGATCGGGGGTAGGACTAGGCTCTGGTGCAGGTACTACACCGCCACCGCTAGTGAAGGTGTACAGCCATTCCCACGTCCTCTTGTTGTCGTAGGACACGTAGAGCTTGTTATCCTCTACCTTGAACCTTGGGGTGATACCATCGCGTCCTGGTGCACCATCCTTACCATTAGCACCGTTAGAGCCGTTGATACCATCACGACCATCGCGACCGGGCCTACCATCAATACCATCCCTACCAGGACGACCTTCTGCGCCATCACGACCGGGGAGACCCTGTGGACCGCGAGCGCCATCAGCACCTCTCTCACCGGGATCACCCTTATCACCCTTCCTCACTGCATCGATGTACTTGGGATCACCTTCGACATCAACACAGATCTGGTCCATACGGAAGACCTTGATGACAACGTTCTCGCCGACGCGGATCTTACCGTTCTTGAAAGCACCACCGCTAGTGAGGTCAAGGACAGTGTTACTAGGGATGTTGATAGTCTGCCCATCAAGATCGTAGGTATAGCGAACATCGTAGATGGTGTTCTCCTTATCGATCATGTGCTGCTCGAGGAGGTTAGTCTTATCGACTATGTTCTTCCTCATGTAGACATACCCATACCCGAGATACTCTTCCTCAGAAGCCTTGCGGTCTGCGAAGGACAGCTCGTTCTTATCGTTGAACTTCAGGTCCTCACTGTTAGGCAGGATACCTGTAGTGCGAATGCCAAGGAGGTAAGAGATGACCTCAGGAGAGAGATCCTCAATACCAATGTTACCCTTTGCGTACTGCACTGCCTCCTCAAGCATACACCTCGTGACATAGGTCTGTGAGATCACATGACCCTCACTGTCGGCGATAGCCCTATCAGCGATAATCTCCTCAATAGGAGCACCGAAATACTCGGTAGGTTCAGAAACGATGTATCCCTGCCCGGAGATGAAGTCCTGGAATGGATTAGTGCTTGATGCTTCCCAGAAGCCATCGATACGGCACTTATACATCGTAGAGGTGACGAGCGTCTCACCAACGAAGGCGTGATCACCTACCCTGGGACGACGGACAGCCACCTCAAGCTCGCGCTTAGTACCAAAGAGTCCCTTAAAGGAACTTGATCCTGAGGAGAGCCATTCCCAGTTACCCACATTCTTAACATCCTCAGATCGCGTCGACGCACCGATGTACCTCACCACTTCCCACAGACCTGAGTCCATGTCAAAGTATGAGTAGACAGATCCCGCCGTCTTGAACGAGGGGATCTGCTTCTTGTCGACGTAATCCATCAGAGCTTCGATAGTCCGTACGCTAGGAGGCACGGAGTGGTAGGTTGACTGATCCACAGAGAGGAGGTCCGCTACCGTGGCTAGGACATTGACGTTGCCCTGCACGATAGGAATCTTCTCATCTCCTCGGAGTGGGGCGGACTCTGGGAAGTCCGTATCCCTCCTACCTGTAAGGGAGGTCATCTTATCCCTTAACTCGAAAATGTTACTCATATATTAACTACTTCTTTTTACCAGATACCACCTTGGCACTGGCTGCCTTTGCAGCTTGCTCCTGGATCTCCAGTTGTCGCTGCTTGTATTTGTTGTTAGCTTCCAGCTTCTCCTTCTCGAGCTTCATCTTCTCATCGAACTGCCTATCGGACTGCTCGAGAGTCTTCTGCTCTTCCTCAGAGAATACGTCATCGTCGATACGGAAGATCGTCTGACCGAAGCCGAACGCTTCCTTCATCTTAGCAATCTCAAGCTGGGCGTCCACTTCACGTTGACTAATTCGGTCCTTGAGATCGAGCTCAGCCATCTTGAGCTGCATTTGCTGTTCTGCAGCCTGTTGTTCAGCTTGCTGTTGAGCTTGCATCTGCTCAGCCTGGCGTTGACGCATAGCCTGCTCACCTTGCTCAATGATGCTTGCCTTCTCAGATATTGAGGTAGACTGGTAGAGTTTGATGATAGCAGAGAAGTCAATGGCCTGATTTTGGAGAGCGGCCTGAGCCAGCATATCCAGCTTCTGATTGATCTCCATCGTCCCACGAGAAGAATCAATAGTGATACCATAGTCGCACTCTGCAAACTCTTCTCCCCCAACAGACATGATCTGCCTTGACTGGTCTGGAAGGATGTACTCGAACTTCTTTGACCCATAGCGTAGTGAAATTTTTGCTACCTCGAGGAAACATTCTAGCGCGCGCTTCTTGACATCCTCGTGGATAGTGAAGATCCACTCGGTGATATACGATGACTGCAGTGTGGCGCGCTCGACACCTCCTACAGTCTCCCTATTGTAGATCTGACCTTCTCGCTGCCTAGAGATACCTGCCACATCGGACATCTCCTCCTTGATAGAAGCTAGAAGCTGGACGTGGTTCATGATCGACGAGGAGAGGTCAAGGTCTATAGAGGCAGCTACGTTGTTATTCAGCGCGCCGGCTAGCTTACCCTTAGCTACACCAACCTTCCCTTCCTCAAATGAATTGGTCACTACCATCTTCATCTTCCTCAGGATAGACCACCACTTCTCATACTTCATATCTGCTGGGAGCTTAGCCATATCCAGCTGGACCACCTTACCGATATTGTCATAGATGATCTTGTTGAGCTTATCATGCACAAGATTGTACATGTAGCTATAAGGCTTCATCATATCGACGAGGGAGTAAGGCTTATCTTCGCTGAGGTTGTAGATGCTACCTATGATACCAAAGTGACACTTAGAAGGATTAGACAGCCTGTTGAACTGGATCTTCCTGGGCCCGAGGTTAACGTAGATGTCGTCTCCGATGAGGACACCTTCCCAGGCCTCGTTGATATACATGATCTTCGCGGTCTCACCTGCGAGCTCGTCTACCTTATAGTCACTAGGCATGAGGGTAGACACCTCAGCACCTGTCATAGGATCGATAGAGGTGATCTTCTTCACCTGCCTGATGGACTTCCAGTAGACCTGCATGACGCGGACGTTACCTTCGAAGTCATAAGGTGTGAGTGAGGAAGCCACAGAGGTATTGTTGTAGATAGCTGTATCGTTGGGGCCAGAGTAATGGATGCCAAAGCGACCAAACATCTCTGCGACGGTGAAGTTATCTCCATTCCCACCTATAAGTCCTGAGGAAGAGCCAGAGTGTATCTTGTCGATCTCTTCCCTTGTCAGACTATCGCCATAGATATCTAGGATGCGCGATGGGGACCAGTAGTCCTCCACCACGACGATGTCAGCATCCTCAATACTACCTGATGAGCCAGACTTGAAGACTCGCACCTTCATAGGGTCGAGACGTTCGATGGTAGGCTCACCAGCTACGATGTCACACCTGTAGATCTCCTCACCTACGATGAGTGCATCAAGGAATCCCTTGTTGAACATCAGCGGCAGAGAGAGTTCAGAAGAGTAGTGCTTGAGGAAGGCATTACCACGGATCTCACGCAGGTCTTGCCACTTATAGGCATACCTATGCTGTATCTCGTTGAAGGCCTCCTTGAGTTCAGCCTCATCGGTGATACCTGATTCCATGACAGCCATGATGTTCTCCATCACCTGCTGCTTCTTCATCTCCTCCATATCTGATACCGCGGTAGGGTTGGTTACGATGACGCGATAGTCAAAGGGCCTGCGCGACTCTTCACCGAGGAGGACGTTGATCTTAGAGTTAATGATGGGAAAGTGCTGAATCTTACCAGGCGCATCGGCGTCTGCGAATCCATAAGGGTTGAAGAAGGACATCATGTCCTCCTCATGGACGATACCATTCATGAGGTCATAGTTGATCTTCTTCCTTGCGATGCTGTGTCTTACGGACGATGAGGAAACCACAGAGGATGTACCCTTCGCCCAGTCCACGCACTGGATACACCAGTCACGTGTCTTCTTGCTATTAGGGAGATTCTGTTGAGGAAATCCACCCTTTTGTTTCTTTTCGTTCATACTAACCCTGATAGACTATTTAGGCTTAAAGATAAGGTTTGCGTCTACCGCCACGTAGATTGCGATCAAAGAAGCTCATCTTCTGATCGATCTCTTCTTGCTTCTCCTCATCGTGCTCTTGGAAGTTGATGAGCATCGACTCGCGGTAGAGCATGAGGATGCCCATAGCTGAGACGCGGTCGAAGTTACCTATGTCGTTCCAGGCTATCAGCTCCTGAAGAAGAGCACGATTCTTTATCCTGCAGAGGTTGGGTATCTCATAATCATAGACCTCACCCTCATCTGTCTGACGTGTGACACTCACAGGCATCACTAGCCATTCAGCCAGCTTCTTCCTAGCGTAGGCGTTGATACCGGCTGTAGCGGTCACACCCTTAGCTGCGTTACCGATAGGCCTAGCCTTGAGGAGGTCTCTATCACGTAGGAACTCAAGGGTATCCTCAAGGAGGTGTGTGAGGTTATACCTTGAGCAGTAGGCGAAGAGACCCTTCTTGTTATTCTCATAGCATATACGGCAGTCATAGAGGATGGCTATATCACAGCACGTGCGGTAGAAGTCATCCGAGAAGCTAGGTCTACCGGTGTACTCACATACGATCTCATCAGTGAAGAGGTCCAGGACGAAGAACGATCCTAAGGATGAGGTATCCGCCTGGTCGTTGTCGTATGGATCCATACCAGCGATGTACCTACCTTGCTGCACCTTGCCTTCAGTATCCTTCTCTGGCATAGCGAAAATCTCGACATGTCCTGCAGACTTATTGTCTGGCAGTGGGAAGTTACGGATGGGAAGGTCACTGACAGGATGCACACTCACGTCATAGCCCTTGCGTGATAGCTCACAGGAGATGACACCTGCATAGAAGGAAGGGTCATTGTCTATCTCGGCAAGCCTCTCTCTCAGCGCGTGAGAAGGGAAGTAGCTAGCCTTGACCTGCAGGATAGCCTCCTGAGGAACGATAGGCATTTCCGCTATCCTTCGTATCAGCGTGTCCTGGTTGGTCGTGCTGTACTTGATGCGGTATCTGTCCATCAGGATCTCATAGAGAGCCCTTGTTACGTCAGATACGCCATCGCTGTTATAGCACCCCTTTCGGTTTACGTATGCAGGGAAGAAGAAGCAGAAGCGATCCTTGTTCCCACCGGTGGCCTTGTCATAGACATTAGGCACGTTGTAGACCTTGTAGGCTACAGGGTGGTACATGATCTCCTGTGCTGAGGAGAACTCAGATTCATCAGAGCCTGCCGTACCCACACCATAGATAAGCGCGAAGGTCACACCACCTTCCTCAACAGAGTACATAATGGTGTTGTACAGATCGATGAGGGAAGGGAATGAACCGAACTCCTCAATGAAGATCCAACCACGCTTACCGCGCGCCTTAGAGTCATCGTCCTTGACAGGCAGCCCCATGACGACGTTGTTCTTCCCTTCTACGGCTCCAGTATGAGGATTGACGTATGCACATCGCCACATCATATCACTCATGCTGTTCCTCACGAGGCTGTTAGGCCACTCTGTATGAGACCTGGCGAAGTTCATCATAGGCTCGAACTTAGACAGCGTACCGTCCTTGTCTTGCAGGTATTCCTTGATATAGCCGAGGAGAACGCTGGTCACACGCTTCTGTACCTTCTTTGACTCACCGACAAGGAGACGCTTAGCCATGAGTGAGGCCAGAGAGTAGGACTTACCTGCACCACGACGAGCTAGCTCAAAGGCGTGATTACCACCCTGGAAGGCATTGTACATACCGCCATTACGCGCTTGGTATAGGTAGTGATATCTCCAGTACACACCCTCCCACATCTCAGGGAATGCCTCCACGCGGTCAGCAACACCAGGCTGGTCCTCTCTGATCCTAGAGACCATGATAGGACTATAGTTGAGATAGTAGTACAGATCACCTGTTATCCACTCACCATCAGACTCTCGCACGTAGCCGTCAAGGACTCTTCTTGTCTCCTCACGAAGCCATTGCCCGAAGGGAGATGAAGGGTTGGTGTTAGGCTTGAGCTTGGTGTAACAGCCGTGCTTCTCGAAGTGCATAGCTGCAGGCCTGAAGTAGTCCATATCCTCAATGATGTGAGGATGAGCTATGTCTACTATGATACGGCCGCGCTCATCACGTGGGAGGTCCTTAGCGTGCTTGCGGTGTGGACTTATGAGGTGCTGGATGAAGGGGACAGACTGGATGAAGTCATCCATCTGCTCCTTCACCTCCTCAGGCATATCAGGTGTGAGGACCTCTAGCGGTGTCTGATATTCATTAAGCTCAATCGTCATCGTCACTAAAGTCAAAGGCATCCTCACCCACAGCCTTCCTCATGCTACCTCGGATAGCGGAGCTCTCCTCAATATCAGAGTTCATACTCCTCTCTACCTTGTTGAGCGTGGTGATAAGATCCGGAAGCTGCTTAACGGTGTTAGTTATTGTATTAGGCTGATAAAGAGGTTTACCCTTATCATCGACCGCGTGGAAGTCGATCTCCTCTAAGAACGCAGAGAGCTTATTTACAAGCATCCTTGTACTTTCAAGGATCTTGGCCGATGCAGGCTTGAAGGACCCATAGAATGTGATAGCCTCAGTAACGAGAGGGGATGGGGCCCATCCGGACTCCATCCCTAAACCCTCTACGATCATCTTTGTCCTTTCCTCAGGATCAGTGTACATCTGGTACTCTGACCTAGGATCGGCAAAGAAGTATATGAATGCCAGCTCCAGCTGTGCCGTTAGCTTATTCTTGGACTTATCCTTCTTCCAGATATCGGCGAACGGCTTGAGGAGGTATGCTTCTTCAGAGATCACTATGTCAAGCCCTTCTTTCTTGAAGAGCTTGATCATAAGATGATTCTCTTGTCAGGTACAATAATTTTAGAGGTATGCTGCTGAGCGGCTGTCGCCAGATTATTCTGCGAGGTGATCTCCGTCTCCAGGATCTCAGCATCAGCCACACCATAGAGGTCGCCCTCAGATACGATGAGACACTCTACACCACCAATCTCCAGGGCTGGCAGTTCGATGTGTGCCTGCTCACCTTCACCGCGGAAGTGCCTCATGATATTCACAAGGACGATATCCCCGGGCTCACAGGTCCTGACACTCGTACCCACATAGATGACACGCATAGGCGTGATCTTAGGGTCGATGTACTTCATGATGATGTTCCTCTCCTTGAACTTTGAGTCAGCCAGGACGTCCACATCTACAGGGGAGACGACCACGTGGTTGAACGAGGGCTTAAAGCTCTTGATCAGCAGGCCCTTCATCTTCGTCTTGATTTCTTTCATTCTTCTTATTTCTAAATGCGCCCAGGCCATGGATATTCACAGCCTTAGGGCTTCGTTCTTTGATTATATCCTTCACCGCGGCCCAGTACCCATTGTAGATGGCTTCTACCTCATGAGGAGAGAGTCTATAGGTCTTGGCTACCGCGATGTAATGGTCTCGTAACGCCTTGCTTAGCGTCTTGCTATTCAAGATCATGATACGAAGATACTACATTCTACTTCTTGATAGGCTCATACCGCTTCTCTGCAGCTGCCTTACGCTTCTGGTGGTAGTAGTCAAACGCTTCCTTCCTTATCTCATCTCTGATGGACTCATTCTCGCCACCTCGCTTAGTAGCGGTTGAGGAGAGGTAGCTATCGAAGACCTGCTCAAATCTCTTATACTCAGGTGACTTAGGGTTGCTACCTGCGTGCTTCTCAGCGTATGCCTGCCTGAGGGTATGCATATAGACTGGGTACCTATCATCACCGGGGTAGTATGCAGCCATGTTCATCATGGGGTCCTTGTTGTAGCCTCGTTCCTTCGATGGGTTATAGAAGATCTCTGCAGGTGTCTGGTCGAGGGCAGCCTTCTCCAGCTTACCTTCCTTGTAGAGCTTAGCTGCTTCACGATCTGCCTCATTGACGGCGAGGTAAGAGTTAGGCACACCTTCCATACCTCGGAGCTTAGCCCTGACGAAGAGGTCTGCCATCATACGGCCACGCGTATCCTTTCCGTAGACCTTGTCGTGGTCAATATCACCCTCGGTGCTGTATCTCTTGAGGAAGCCATCGACTTGATTGTAGACAGCGTCATGGGATAAAGGTCCTGTTAGGATGCCAGCTGCATACCTTGATCCTGCACCAGCGATCTTATCAGCCGTCTCCTCAGGAACACCAAAGAACTTCATCACAGCCTTTCCGCCGCTCTTGATGGCTCCCTTCACCTGCTGGCCACCACTGATCATCGTCCTGGCTAATTCAGTCGCACCACCAACGACATTGTCGCCTACGAAGTTCGGATCTACAAGGCCGGCGCGACTACCTATCCTATAGCCCTTGACATCACTACCCATCTCACCGGTGTGATACCTGGGTAGCTTCTCAGGGTCGTACTTTGCGTGCAATGACGCGTTGGCAGCTAGAGCGGATAGGCCAGCACCCACAGCTGTAGCTACAGGGCCGAAGTTCTTGACGATGTTAGAGTACTTTGCAAACTTAGCTAGCTTAGCGCCACCCTTGAGAGCCTTGTCGCCAATGATGGCAGCCTCAGCGTTAGCTGCCTTACCAAACCAAGAGCCAGCCTTCTCAGCCTCACTTGCATATCGAGCGGCATTCTCTCCGATAGGAACTATTACCTCCTTCCTCATGACCCTATCAGCGATATTCCTACCTACAGCGGCAACACCATAGGCAGTCCTCGCAATAGGCTTCACAAGGGTCTTACCGCCAGAGTAGGCAGCATTGACACCTACCCTACCGGTGATAGCGGCTATCGTAGCGCCTATAGATCCTATAGCTCCAGCATTAGCTAGCTTAGAGACGATGTTACCTGTGTCACCATCATTGGCTACGTTATTAGGCTGGCTTATGTACTCGCCAAACCCTGTGGTGTTGACAGAACCATTACCACTACTATAGAACCGCTTGACCTTGGTAGAGTCAGCAGCTGCACGCAGGGGTACTGATATTTGTGGTTGATTATCTTTTGCCATATATGTACGTACTATGTTATGCCACAAAGGTAAGGCATAACTATATGGCCTGAGGAAAGAGGACATTGTGGTGGCGTATAAAAGAGCGACGCCCACCCTATGGAAAGGTGAGCGTCATTGTGAGGCCTCGGTGTCATCGTCCGACCTCACTTTGGAAAGGCTGCGGTTTGCCTTTTGATTGGCAGGGGATCTTAGGCAGGTCTTTGGTGTCCCCCATTCGTGAGTAATAAAGTGTACCGAGCTATAGCCTAGGACTACGCTATCTCACACCACTATCCGCTTGACCGACCCATCAGTCGCGGACCATCGCCTTCGGGGATAGGGCCCTAACAGCGCTATGCTTTGCTGTCTTCCTCATGAGGAAAGAGCAGTGATAAGACCTGACCGTAGGGAATCAAACCCTATCCTCGTCAGGAGTACCTACAGTACCAGTCAGTGTAGAGTGTGGGGGAATCGAACCACCGCGGCACCGCCACCCAGCACAGCTAGGCCCAAGCCTTTGGATCACACCCTAACGCCCCGAGGGGCAGAGATAAAAGATAAGATACGATGCAGAAAGGTCGCCACCCTTCACCGCAAAGGTATACATAATCCCCAACCTACCAAAACACCATACGCCACTCTCCCGAGTAGCGCACAGCTGATAGACAAACTTGAAATGGAAATTGTGGGACTAAGCCCACAGCCCAAGAATAACGATAAGATTTATTACACAGCAAAGATACTACCCTTTCCTCAAACCCCCAAAAGCAATACGCACCACCTTCCCAGGCAGTGCGTACCAAAATCAAGCTACACTTGATTAGCCAATTAACCTATTATATCCACACCACAAAGGTACAAAAGATATGCGCACCACCCATGAGAGTGATGCGCAGACCCAGTTTAACAACTAACCTAAATAGTATGGGAGACTCAACAGTGCAAAGATACACCTTTATACGAGAACATGCACCACCCCGAGGAGCAGTGCATGTAACCCTAACTAAACAATCAATATGAAGCCAATTACCTACCGCCACAAAGATAATACATATCAAAGAAGTATGCACCACCCCATATAGAGATGATGCATACAAACAATGGCACACACGAGGGGAAGACTCCCCTACAGCAAAGATATACATAAAAGCGATACGCGCTATCTTCACAGACAACGCGTACCATGTAAAACTATAAACCAATGAAAATATGATGCGCTGGGAAAAAGCTCAAAACCCAGCAACACAAAGGTACACATAAAACAAATACGCGCTACCCATCCCGGGCAACGCGTATCTAACCGATAAATACCAAACAGTTATGTCGAAACTTCTCACACCAAAGATACATACTTCTTCCTCCTCAACCAAAATACTCACACCATTCCCACCCCAGCCACCCTGCGCACACCGCTAAGTCCGGGATACTCACACTATACTAACCCAGCACTACGAGCCACATCTACTACTCCTCCCTCAACTAGAATACATCATCTCTTCCTCAGTCACAATACCAACACCTATCACGCAGATAGACACCCCTATAGGGACCTAAAAAAATCACAACCCAAAAATTTTCAAACATCACTGAACTTACCCTCGCTCACTGCTCCCGCTTCGGACCCCCTCCGGCGATCAGCTCCCGTGTTGGTACCCCCGGGGTGCGGGGAATATCCCTTGTCGGGGAGCGATGGGTACCACAACGATGTGGGCACCCCACCGCTGAGCATAGCGAGCGACACACGCCATAGCTCGCCACCTAGACCTCACCAGCGCAGGACGCTGGCCAGGTCAACAGCACCAAGGGCACAGAGTCCGGTGCACAGCTCAGCAAGAGGTGTAACCCAGCTCCATATCAAGGGTGTATTAACACTCTCCTTTCCTCAGGAGATAATACACCCACTCCTGCGCACGGCAATCCGTGTGAACAAGGTAATGACACCACGCCAAAGTGATTGTAATCGTCACTTGAATGGAGGGATTGGTGGG
>PPYF01384845.1_pt1 | contig 58250 bp, 41 predicted proteins | sample 1559871 | NCBI WGS metagenome assembly PPYF01 (sample SAMN08240021, study PRJNA423297) | Human gut metagenome, whole genome shotgun sequencing project. | reverse complement strand
CCCTTTCTTTTAGCTAACCTCTTCTCTACAAAATTACCAACTCTATCTCATCTCCTGTTTACTGCGCAAATCTAAGGTATTCGGTACGATTTAATTCCTTACGAAAACAAAAATAGGGATTTTTTCTTAACTTTGGATTTTCAACCGACATTTTCACCGGCAGGCGGGTTCCCGGATTTCGAAGCCACGCCGAACACGGAAAACGACCGGAAAATCCCGTGTTTCCGACAAACGGAAGCGAAACGGCTGCCCGGAGCGTCGGAAAAAACGAAAAAACAGCCCGACGGTGCCCGGCGACGAAGACGGGGCGGATTCACCCTCTCCGCCGAACCGGAACCGACAACGACACATTCAACCGCAATCGCAATTATGAAAGAACCGCTGACCATCGCCCTGATCTACGATTTCGACGGCACGCTCGCCCCCGGAAACATGCAGGAATACGACTTCATCCCCGCCGTCGGCAAGAGCAACAAGGAGTTCTGGCACGACGCCAACCAACTGGCCGAGGAGCAGGACGCCGACATGGTGCTGACCTACATGGCCCGCATGATCCAGGAGGCGCGGTCGAAAGGCCTGTCCCTGCGACGCGAAGCGTTCCAGGAGTCGGGCCGCCGCGTGACCCTCTACAAAGGAGTCCGGGAGTGGTTCGCACGCATCAACGCCTATGGCGCAGCGCGGGGCATCCGGATACTGCACTACATCAACTCCTCGGGTCTGAAGGAGATCATCGAAGGGACGGAAATCGCCCATGAATTCCGGCGGATCTACGCCTGCTCGTTCCTGTACGACATCGACGGAGTCGCCTATTGGCCCGCCGTAGCGGTCAATTACACCAACAAGACCCAGTTCATCTTCAAGATCAACAAGGGCGTCGAATCGGTCTTCGACAGCAAGCTCGTGAACCAGTACATCGAGGAGGACAAGCGCCCGGTACCCTTCCGGCGCATGATCTACGTGGGCGACGGTACGACCGACATCCCCTGCATGCGGCTGGTGAAGAACTCCGGCGGACATTCGATCGCCGTCTATAACCCCGAGATCCGAAACGCCCGGCGCGAACTGAACGGCCTGATCCGCGACAATCGCGTAAGCCACGTCTGCCCGGCCGACTACTCCGAAGGTTCCGAAATGGATACGCTCGTCAAGACGATCATCGACAAGATCGAGGCGGATCACCGGCTGGAGCTGCTCGAAACTCCCCGCACGTAGCACAAAGGAATCCGTTGCGATTCGACGGAAAGCCATCACCCGGGTTCCGCAAAAACACACAGCACACGCAAGCAATCCGAAATGATCCGGAAATTCGACGAAACCGAACAATACGATACGTCTATGAAAATCATCTTTGCAACCAATAACGCCCACAAATTGAGTGAAGTGCAAGCCGTTCTCGGCCCGGATTTCGAACTCGTCACACCCCGTTCGGTCGGCATCACCGAGGAGATTCCCGAACAACAGGACACCATCGCGGGAAACGCTTCGCAGAAAGCCCGCTACGTTCATGACCGCACGGGCTGCGACTGCTTCGCCGACGACACGGGACTCGAAGTCGAAGCATTAGGCGGTGCACCGGGTGTGCACTCGGCCCGCTACGCCACCGACGGGCACGACTTCGCCGCCAACAACGAACTCCTGCTCCGCAACCTGGAGGGCGTCGGCAACCGCCGGGCCCGCTTCCGCACGGTCATCTCGCTGATCCTCGACGGCGAGGAGCACCTCTTCGAAGGGATCGTCGAGGGGCACATCGCCCAGTGCGCTTCGGGCTCCGAAGGCTTCGGCTACGACCCGCTCTTCATTCCCGAATGGAGTGCCAAGACCTACGCAGAAATGGACCCGGCAGAGAAAAACGCTCTCTCGCACCGGGGCCGCGCCGTGCGTAAATTAGCGGAATTTTTGCATAACCGGGGGAAATAAGCTACCTTTGCCCCGCTTATGGAAATGAAACGATACCAAAAGGAGGAGAACTTCTCGCCCGAGAAGATCGCAAAACTCCGCGAACACTATAAGGCGATTCTCGAACTGCTGGGCGAAGACCCGGCACGCGAGGGTCTGCTCAAAACCCCCGAACGGGTGGCCAAGGCCATGTCGTTCCTCACGCAGGGTTACGAGGACGATCCGTTGGCGATCATCCGCTCGGCGACCTTCAAGGAGGAGTACCGGCAGATGGTGCTGGTGAAGGACATCGAATTATACTCGCTCTGCGAGCACCACATGCTGCCCTTCTACGGCAAGGCGCACGTGGCGTACATCCCCAACGGATACATCACGGGCCTTTCGAAAATCGCCCGCGTGGTGGAGAGCTTCGCCCGCCGCCTGCAGGTGCAGGAACGCCTGACGGTGCAGATCCGCGACTGCATCCAGGAAGCCCTCAACCCGATGGGCGTCGCCGTCGTGATCGAAGCCAGCCATATGTGTATGCAGATGCGGGGCGTCGAAAAGCAGGGTTCGGCCACGACTACCTCGGCATTCACCGGAGTATTCCTCTCGCACCCGCCTACGCGCCAGGAGTTCATGACGCTGATCAGCAACAAATACCGGTAAAATAACGACGGCCGTCCGCTGGCGACGGCCTGCATCCGATAGAAAAACGCCCGATCGTCGGGCGTTTTTTATTTTTGCGTTTACTGCTTCATCAGACCTCTTTAGGAGCGCAGCGCCCCGAGTTCCTTCCTAAAGGAGGAGCCGAATTACAGATGCGGCGCAGGTCCGCGAACAAGCGCCCCCGGATTCGGCGCTGCAATCGTCGGATAAGAATGTACATCGAAAGATATGATTGCCTTTATTTCAGCCCCGGAGGGGAGGTATGGCAGAATTCCTCACAAGCGGCGTCAGAACAGCTCCAACTGGTCGATCCCGGCATTGAACGTCAGCCGGTGGTGGGGCGTAAGCCCGTAACGGCGGATCGCCAGGCGATGTTCGCGGGTCGGATAACCTTTGTTGCGCTCCCAACCGTATTCGGGAAAATCCCCGGCGAGGCGCTCCATATATTCGTCGCGGTGGGTCTTGGCCAGCACCGACGCGGCGGCAATATCCGCATATTTGCCGTCTCCCTTGACGATGCAGCGATACGGAATGTCGAGCGTCGTGCGGAACCGGTTGCCGTCGATCGCCAGAAATCCCGGACGGATCGGCAATTCCGCGACCGCCAGCGACATTCCTTCGAACGAAGCGTTCAGGATGTTGATCTGATCGATCCGCTCGGCAGAAACGGCCTTTACGACCCAGGCAAGGGCCTCGCGCTCGACGATCGCACGCAGCAAATCGCGCTGACGCGCGGTCATCTGCTTCGAATCGTTCAGCAACGGGTGGCTGAAGTCCGGAGGCAGCATCACCGCAGCGGCAAAAACAGGCCCCGCGAGGCACCCGCGCCCCGCCTCGTCGCACCCGGCTTCGGGCAGCTCTTTCTGGTAGCAATTCTCCAACATCCGAAACAAAGTTATTATCGCACGATTTCGATGCCCCCTTCGAAAACCGACAAGCCAGCGCCGATCTCCGCAAAAACAAGGGAACCCGGGGTGTGCGCCGAAACGCTTCGGACCTCCCCGAAATACCGCACGCATTTTCGCAAAATTAAAAATATCGGCAATCATATCCAATTTTACACCGACGTTTCGATCACCCCGGATTTGCCGGAGCCTCCCCGAAATTCCTCCGAAAAGCAGGAGGCAGGCTTCAGTACGGAACCGTAACTACCGCCCAAGGCGGCAGACAACGGCCGTTCGAGGCAAAGTCCCGGGACCAAAAACAGATCCGGAATAAAATCGTATATGGTTCCAAAATAATTACGGTTTCGTCCGCTTTTTTCCTAATTTTGTAGCCGGGATTATATACTCCAATGTACCTTTGGGGGAGTGTTGCGCCCCGAGTTCCCTCCGAGGAGGAAATTTAGGGGAGGGCAGCCTTACAGGCGCGGCTTCGGACCACGAATAAGCGCCCCTCGGATTCGGCGCTGCAATCGTCGGATAAGAGTGTGCATCGAAAGATATAATTGCCTTTGTAGCGGCCGTTTCCGACAAGCGAACGCAATGCTGAATTTTCGGCACCTTGCCGGGAACAGAAACCGCAGCCCGCATTCGGACAAAACCATCGTCGAACCATGAAACCGGACATTATCCGCCAACCCTTACTGCTGGCCATCGCGTCCATACTGGTCGTCATCGCAGCCGCCATGACGACCGGGACAACTATTTCACCGGCTCCGGAAACGATGATTTCCACCCCGCTGGGTGACCTGATCGGCTTGTTCCAGGAACGATTCCCCCGCTGCTCCCGCATCCTTTGCGGCGGCCTGCTCCTACTGACGGGCATTCTCTGCGGGAGGCTGGCGGTCCGCTACGGACTCTACCCCGTCAGCAGTACGCTGACCATCCCCCTGTACGGACTGGTCGCCTGCGGAATCCTCCTGGGGCAGGAGTATCTGACGGAATCCGTCGCAGCGTTCGTCCTGCTGTTATCGACCCAGAACTTCTTCGCCTGCTTCCGCAACGGCTACGCGATCGGAGCCGTGTTCCGGGCTTCGTTTTTCCTGGGGCTGCTGCCGCTGCTCTATGCCCCGCTGCTTCCCCTGCCGCTGTTGGTCCTGGCCGCAGCATTCTGCTTCCGACGGACCTTGCGCGAAGTCTTCGTATCGCTGTGCAGCGTCGTACTCCCTTTCCTGGCCGTCTGCTACATCGCCTGGGGGCAGGGAGCCAATCCCCTGGATACCCCCGCCGGATTATGGCACTCCTTCGTCAGCGACAGCGGATACCGGATTTTCGCCAATACGCCTCCGCTCGTCCCCGCACTTCTCGGAATCGTCCTTTTCATCGTACTCTGCGCCATCTTCTTCGGACTCATCAGTTTCCGCACGGTAAGCATCAAAGCCCGGGGCATGCTGACCTACACCATCCTGCTCTTTACGGTGACGGGCTGCCTGATAGCAGTACCGAGCGTCACGCCGGGACTGCTGGCTGTCGCAGCCGTACCCGCAGCACTGCTCATGCCCCTGACCTTCATCCGCATCCAACGTACCGTCGGAACTCTGCTGTATCTCATTTTGTACATCACTTGCATTGTAAATATATTGCAATAAAAAACGCGTAAAATGTTGAAATAGTATATATTTTAACATTTTCGATCTAATTTTTTCCTATTTTAATTTGAATATACAACCTTAGATTGTATATTTGATTCATAATCTTCGATAAAAGGCTATGGACACCGGCCTTCATCGAGCCATAAAATCTTCCGATTATGAACGAATCCTACGACACCCAAACCGTTAATCCGTCGATCGAAAAGTATGTATCGGCCTCCAACAACGGTATCGAAACCCATAAGTTTACCCGCTGCGTGATCGGATATATCCTCCACGGAGAAAAATACGTCTATTACGACGATAAATGCTACAAGTTCTCCCAGGGAGATCTTTTCTTCCTCGGTATGGGTTGCCACTATACCAAAAACATCCCCGCGCAGGGACATCCCTACGAACAGATCCTCGTTCGCTATACCTCGGAAGAGCTGCAACGCATCCTGCTGCACCTCAACATCGCCTACAAGCTGAATATCACCAACAACCACCAGTGCGACGACTGCCGTACCCTGAACCACGCCACGATGCCGGGCTGGAGTTCGATCCGGCGTTTTTTCAGCCACATCGACGATTGCCTCACGGAAGGATCGCTCCTGGACGACCCGACCGCTGAAAACCTCAAAATGACCGAACTGCTCTACCTGATCGTTTCGCACGGGGATTGTTGCATCAAAAGCAAGCTGCTGGGCAACGTCGATGCGGCCCGGGACAACCTCCAGCAAATCGTCTATTCCAACATCTTTTCCGATATTTCGGTCGAGGAGATCGCAAAACGCTGCAACCGCTCCCTGACTTCGTTCAAAAAGGAATTTTTCCGCATCTACGGGACCTCGCCCCACCAATGGCTCATCCGGCAACGCCTGATCCATGCCCGGTTGCTTCTGATCTCGACCGACAAGGCGATCGCCGAAATCGGCACCGCATGCGCCTTTCCCAACACCTCGCACTTCATCAAACTCTTCCGCAAACAATACGGCATGACACCCGAGACCTACCGCAACCGGCATCGCGGACCCGAAGAGTTGCAGCCGACACCGCAAGCCGAAGCCGCCGTACGGGAAACAGCCGTTTCGGTAACGGCGTAACCACATCCGACCCGACCGCAAAGGCATGCTTCCGCCTCTGCAAACCGTCCTCTCCCGCACCTCGGGGACGGCGTGGTTCGTTTCGGGCCACCGCCGCGAATTTTCCGGCGGCAGGACACCGATTCGGATAAAATCCTTATCTTTGCGTGGAATCCGTTTTCCGTATCGACCGGCCGCATTTCGGCACGATTCGAACGAATTCGGCTCCGCGTCCGACCTTCACCGTCCCGGACGCGCCATAACGCATACGCCATGGAATTTTTCAATCGCATCATCACTCATTACGGCTGGGAAGGTACGGCCCTCGCGGGCGTCCTTCTGGTCATGTTCGGGATCCAGTTATATTACTACCTGTTCGTTTACGGGCGCATACCCAAATACAAGGACACCCGGCGTCCGGAGATCCTCTCCGAAACCCCTCCGGTATCGGTGGTGATTCCCCTCTTCTCGGAAGATTACGCCTTCGTGGAGGAGATCCTGCCGCTCATCGTCGCCCAGGAGTACCCCGACTTCGAAGTGGTGATCGTCTATGTAGGCCGGGACACCGACTTCTACGACGACCTGGTCCGCATCAAACAGTCGTTCCCACAGATCACGGCCACCAAGATCGAACTGAATCCCCGCTTCCCGATCTCGCCCAAAATGGCGCTCAACGTCGGGATCAAATCGGCCCATTACGAGCACCTTCTCTTCACCACACCGGACGTGTACCCCACCTCGGACCGCTGGCTCTCGCTCATGGCGAACGGCTTCCGACGCGGCGAAATCGTGCTCGGCTACTGCGGCATGGAGCGCGGGAAAGGGTTCGCGAACTACCTGATCCGCACCTGGCGGATGATGCACTCGGTGGACTGGATCTCGAGCGCCGTCTGCGGCAGACCCTACCGGGGCATGCGTCAGAACTACGGATTCACCAAGCGGCTCTATTTCGGCGCCAACGGCTTCAGCCACCTCAATATGAATATCGGCGAAGACGACCTGTTCATGTCGCGGATCATCGCACCCGGCAATGTCAGCGTGGTCCTCTCTCCCCGCGCCACCCTGCGTGAAAAGAGCTGGGGAGGGCTCAAGTGGTGGATCGGCACCCAGCGTTTCTTCGGGGGAGCCATTCCTTTTTATCCCTTGTGGGTCAAGAACTTCATCCAGTGGGAACTGGGCAGCCGCATTCTCTTCTGGCTGGCGGCGATCGTCGCCCTGGCGGTGATGCCCTGGGAATTCAAGATCGCCGCAGGGGTACTGCTGCTCGCGCGTTTTGCGATCGTACTCGTCGAGGCGCGGCGCATCAGCCGCCGCCTGGGTGAAGAGAAAATCTGCGGACGTTACTTCCTGTACGACCTGCTGAGTCCGTTTTTCGCCCTGCTGCTGGGGCTGTTGCTGCTGCGCAAAGACGAGCGGGTATGGAGATAGCCGACTATATCATAGCCGACGACCGGGTGCTCGTGGAGCTGGTATTGCAGGGCGACAACATCGCCTTCGAATACCTTTTCGAGCGTTACAAGGAGGCTATACACCGGCTTTTCATACAGCGCACCAACAACCCCCTGGACGCCGACGACCTGCTGCAGGAAACCTTCATCAAAGTCTATATCAACATCCACCGCTACAACCCGGCCTACACCTTCGGACAGTGGGTTTACACCATCGCCCGGAACACCTTCGTCGATTTCATCCGGCGGCGCCAGGAGGACCTGCCCATCGACGACAAATTCACGGCACCGCCCTCCAACAACCCCACGCCCGAAGAGAACATCATCCGCAAACAGCAGCGCACGCAGATCGAACGCTACCTCCAGGCCATGCCGCCGCGCTACCGACAACTGATCGTCATGCGTTTCTTCGAAGAGTACTCCTACGAAGAGATCGCCATGAAGCTCGAACTCCCGCTGGGCACCGTCAAGACCCAGATCCACCGCGCCCGGGAGCAGATGTGCCGCCTGATCGCCGCAGATGAAAAATCCTGACGTTTCCGACCGGCGAACGCCGCAGAACGAACCACTCCGACCTGCCTAAAAAAAACTTCAACGCCCACAAACCTTATGATTGCCCTGATCGACAAATACTTCCCCGACCTGACCCGCCCGCAGCGCGGGCAATTCGAAGCGCTGTACGCACTGTACGCCGACTGGAACACCAAGATCAACGTGATCTCGCGCAAGGATTTCGACCAACTTTACCTGCGGCACGTGCTGCACTCGCTCTCCATCGCCAAGGTCTGCCCCTTCGCCCCGGGAGCGCGGGTGCTCGACGTGGGGTGCGGCGGCGGCTTCCCGTCCGTTCCGCTGGCGATCCTCTTCCCCGAGGCGCATTTCACGGCCGTGGACTCGATCGGCAAGAAAATCAAGGTCGTACAGGGCGTTGCGGAGGGACTCGGCCTCGCCAACCTCACCCCCCTCTGCGCCCGGGCCGAAACGCTTCCCGAACGGTACGACTATGTGGTTTCCCGCGCCGTGACGGAGATGCCGACCTTCGTCGGCTGGGTCTGGGACAAGATCGACCGGGGGCAAAAGGGCGCCCTGCCCAACGGCATCCTCTACCTCAAAGGCGGCGACCTCGCGGACGAGTTGAGCCGTACCGGTATGAAGTGGACGGAGTACCCGATCCCCGCATTCTTCGACGAAGCGTTCTTCGAAACCAAAAAGGTGGTGTATGCCGCCAAATAAACGGGAATTCACCCGACGACCGTCCCGACTGCCTGGCCATGCAGGAACTGTAAAAGGCCCCGCAGACGAAAGACAGGCCCGATTATGAAATCGTACCGTCCCGATTTTTCGGAATCGCAACTCAAGGCCTCTACCACCGGAAAGGGGCGAGAAGCCGGAACAAACGACCCGAATGCCGCGAAACGGCAGTAGCCGACAGCGGAAAACCATCCGGCAACAGGGAAGACAGGAAGAACAATGCTAAAAATTCAGAAATTCAAACGACATAGCCTTATGAAAGAAACAGTACTGGTAACGGGCGGCGCCGGATACATCGGATCGCACACGGCCGTCGAGCTGATCCAGGCCGGATTCGATGTGGTGATCGCCGACAACCTCTCGAACTCCGACCTTCAGGCCGTGGAGGGCGTCCGCCGCATCACGGGCGCCGAAGTGCCCTTCGAGCAGATCGACTGCTGCGACCTGCAGGCGATGCGGCGGCTGTTCGAACGCCACGAATTCCGTTCGGTCATCCACTTCGCCGCGTCGAAAGCGGTCGGGGAGTCGGTCGCCGAACCGCTCAAATACTACCGCAACAACCTGCTTTCGTTCCTGAACGTCGTGGAGCTGATGTGCGATTTCGGACGGCCCAACATCCTCTTTTCCTCCTCCTGCACCGTATATGGCGAACCCGACGCCCAGCCCGTCACCGAACAGACGCCCCGCAAGCCCGCCACGTCGCCTTACGGCAACACCAAACAGATCTCCGAAGACATCCTGCGCGACGCCGTCGCCGCCCATCCCGGTCTGCGGGGCATCGCCCTGCGCTACTTCAACCCGATCGGCTCGCATCCCTCGGCCCTGATCGGCGAGCTTCCGAGAGGCGTCCCCCAGAACCTGGTCCCCTATGTGACGCAGACCGCCGCCGGGATCCGCGAATGCCTGAGCATCTTCGGCAACGACTATCCGACGCCCGACGGCACCTGCATCCGCGACTACATCGACATCGTCGATCTGGCCCGCGCCCACGTAGCTGCCCTGCACCGCCTGATCGAAGAGCGCGGCGCCACCCCTTACGAGGTCTTCAACGTCGGCACCGGACGGGGCGTTTCGGTGCTGGAGCTGGTCCGCGGATTCGAACGGGCCAACGGACTGAAACTCAACTACCGCTTTGCGCCGCGCCGCGCCGGAGACATCACGGCGATCTGGGCCGATCCCACGCTGGCGAACACCCTCCTGGGCTGGCGTGCCGAGCGGCCGCTCGAAGAAACGCTCCGCACGGCCTGGCAATGGCAGCTGCACCTCGGACAGAGATAACCTTCCCGCCGACAGAACATATTGCGGAGAGCGCATCCGGAGCCGTTCCGGATGCGCTCTCCGCATACTCCTCCCTCCCGTTCCGACATCCGGCCCCGACTGGTCCTTCGCACCGAACCGACCGCCTCCCCTGCACCTGCAAAGGCTTTTTTCATCTTTTTCGCAACAGAAAGGAGAAGCGATTGATATTTTTTGTATTTTTGCATCAATTGGGAAAATAATGAACTTAAAATGCCGAAATTGCATGAAGAGAAGGTAAACGTCCTGAAAAAACCGGAATGGCTGAAAATCCGGCTTCACCGCACCGCAGAATACGCGGACGTGCAACGCATCGTCAGGGACCACTCCCTGCACACGATCTGCAGCAGCGGTCTATGCCCGAACAAAGCCGAATGCTGGAGCCGCAGGACAGCGACCTTCATGATATTGGGTGAAATCTGTACGCGCAACTGTCGATTCTGCGCCACCCTTTCGGGCCGGCCTCTGCCGCCCGATCCTTCAGAACCCGCCAAACTCGCCGAAAGCGTCCGTTTGATGGGATTGCGGCATGTGGTGGTAACCTCCGTTACACGCGATGACCTGCCCGACGGCGGCGCGGCCCACTGGGCCGAATGCGTCCGCGCGATCCGGGCGGAAAATCCCGACGTCACAATTGAGCTCCTTATTCCCGATCTGGATGCGAAACCCGACCTGCTGGACACGGTGATCGCCTCCGGGCCCGATATCATCGGGCACAACATCGAAACCACCGAACGACTGACCCCCCTGGTACGTTCGCGGGCCCGTTACCGTACGAGCCTCGACGTGCTGCGCTATTTAAGCGAAAAGGGCGCCGTCGCCAAGAGCGGCCTGATGGTCGGACTCGGTGAGAGCGATGAAGAAGTTTTACAGACCTTGCGCGACCTGCACGCCGCCGGCGTGGAGATCGTTACCCTCGGCCAGTACCTTCGTCCCACTCTGGAGCATCACCCCGTTGCGGCGTACATTACTCCCGAAAAATTCGACTGGTACCGGCAGCAGGCGCTCGACATGGGCTTCAGCTACTGCGCGAGCGGTCCGATGGTGCGTTCGTCGTACCTGGCGGACGAAGCGCTCGGCTCGGTGCGTCTGAAGCGACAGGTTTCCGCGAAAGCCTGAGTCTTCCCGCCGCGCGGGAAAAGGTCTGCGACAAAGAAAGTGTTGAACCGACGCTTTCCGGATTTACGGTATCCGTACGGAGCCGGACGGAGAGGTGTCGTAACGTAATTTACGATGTTTGTCGAATACCGGGACCTCGGACAAATGGACTACAAAGCCTGCTGGGAGTACCAGCAGAGGCTTTTCGACACCCTCCTGCGGGCCAAGGGAACCCCGGCGGAGGGCGCGGGCTATTTGCTCCTGGTGGAGCATCCGGCGGTCTATACCCTCGGCAAGAGCGGCCATGCGGAGAACCTGCTGGTCGGCGAAGAGTATCTGCGCAGCATCGGCGCCGAATTTTACCACATCGACCGGGGCGGCGACATCACCTTCCACGGGCCGGGACAGATCGTGGGCTACCCGATCCTCGACCTGGAGCGCATCGGACTTTCGCTGCGCGACTACATCGACGCGCTCGAGGGCGCAGTCATCCGGACGGTAGCCCGTTACGGCATCCGGGCCGGACGCATCGCCGGCGCCTCGGGCGTCTGGATCGAAGGAGCGCAGCCGGCGCGTAAGATCTGCGCGATCGGTGTGCGGGCGTCGCGTTACGTGACCATGCACGGCTTCGCACTCAATGTGGCAACCGATTTGCGTTATTTCACCCATATCAACCCCTGCGGGTTTACGGACCGGGGTGCCACGTCGATCGAAAAGGAGATCGGTCGCCCGGTTCCGATGGAGGAGGTCAAACGACGCCTCGTCGAAGATTTATGCGAGAATTTGAATGTTAAAATATATAAATAATAACAAATATGCCCATAGAAAAACGATGGGTAGTGAAGCCTCAGGGGAATCCGAAGGCGGTTGCCGCGATGGCTGCCGCGACAGGCATCTCCCCAGTCCTGGCCAATCTACTCGTACAGAGAGGAATAGACACGTTAGAGAAGGCTAAGAAATTTTTCAACCCCCAGCTTTCGGACCTGCACGACCCGTTCCTGATGAAGGATATGGACAAGGCGGTCGAACGGGTGGAGCGGGCCGTCCGCAACCGTGAGAAGATCATGGTGTACGGCGACTACGACGTCGATGGCACGACCGCCGTCGCGCTGGTTTATAAATTTCTGCGCCAGATAGGTCACAAGGACCTGTTGTTCTACATCCCGGATCGTTATACCGAAGGTTACGGTATCTCGACCAAGGGCATCGACCACGCCGCACGCAAGGGTGCGACGCTGATCATCGCCCTGGACTGTGGCATCAAAGCCATAGAGGAAGTGGACTATGCCAAACGCAAGGGCGTGGATTTCATCATCTGCGACCATCACCTCCCGGCCGAGGAAATTCCCCGCGCCGTAGCCGTTCTCGACCCCAAACGCGCCGACTGTTCCTATCCGTTCGACGAACTGTCGGGGTGCGGCGTGGGATTCAAGCTAGTGCAGGCCTACTGCCAGAAAAACGGAATTCCGTTCCAGCAAATCGAGCCGTTGCTCGACCTGCTGGCCGTCAGCATCGCCTCGGACATCGTTCCTCTGGTGGATGAAAACCGGATTTTAGCCCACTACGGGCTTCTGCGGCTCAACGCCTCCCCCTCGAAGGGGCTGCTCTCGATCATCAAGATCTGCGGCCTGGATCGACACAACATCACCATCGACGACATCGTCTTCAAAATCGGACCCCACATCAACGCCGCAGGCCGTATGCGGATGGACGAAAACGACGAAAACGCCGCTCCTTCGGGCGGCTATGCGGCGGTCAATCTGCTGATCGAAGGCAACGAAAGCCTGGCCGAAGAGTTCGGCTCGGTGATCGACGGCTTCAACCAGGACCGCAAGTGCATCGACCGCAGCGTCACGCAGGAAGCCCACGACTTCATCGAGGCCCACGCGGAGCTGAAGGCCGCCAAGAGTACGGTGATCTACAACCCCCGCTGGATGAAGGGCATCGTGGGCATCGTGGCCTCCCGCCTGATCGAAACCTACTACCGCCCGACGGTGGTGCTCACGATGAGCAACGGGTTCGTCACGGGTTCGGCCCGCTCGGTGCCCGGCTTCGACCTCTATCAGGCAATCGAATCCTGTTCGGACCTGCTGGAGAACTTCGGCGGGCACATGTACGCAGCAGGACTCACGATGCGTCCCGAACGGGTCGAGGAGTTCACCCGCCGCTTCAATGCCTACGTCGAAGAGAACATCGACCCGATAACGCTGCAACCCCAGGTGGAGATCGACAGCGAACTCTTCTTCTCGAACATCACCCCGGCGTTCCGCCGCGACCTGAACCGTTTCCAGCCGTTCGGCCCCGGCAACCCCGCACCGGTATTCGTCACGCGGGGCGTGGTCAGCCACGGCGAAACGAAGCTCGTCGGCGCCGACTGCGAGCACCTGCGCATGGACCTGATGCAGCGCCAGAAACCCAACACGACGATTCAGACGATCGCCTTCCAGCAGCCGACCCACTACGAGTGGATCCGCGCGGGACATCCGATCGACGTCTGCTATCAGATCGTAGAGAACCACTACCGGGGCTCGGTTTCGGTACAGCTCCGCATCAAGGACATCAAACCCCTGCGGAGCAAGCAATAATACGGCCGGCAACATCCGTAAAAACCGGAGCTTTCAGGCTCCGGTTTTTTACGGATCCCGCCCGACGACACCGGCGGCGGCATTCCGTCCGAACCACTCCTTCCCGCTCCCGAAACGAAAAAATCCGATACAACAAAGTCGGGTTTTAGTTTCTAATTATTAGAAAAATCACTACATTTGACACAAAATAGTAATTGTTAGACCTTTTCTACCCAATATGAGTAAACCCTTCAAGCGTTATCTCGTCACCTCGGCACTGCCCTACGCCAACGGCCCGGTACACATCGGCCACCTGGCGGGCGTCTATATCCCGTCGGACATCTACACGCGCTACCTGCGCCTGAAAGGATACGACGTGATCTCGGTCTGCGGCAGCGACGAGCACGGCGTGCCCATCACCATCAAGGCCCGCAAAGAGGGCGTCACGCCCCAGCAGATCGTCGATCGCTATCACCAGTTGATTAAATCGTCGTTCGAAGGGCTCGGCATGTCGTTCGACATCTACTCGCGCACCTCGTCGAAGACCCACGCCGCGACAGCGTCGGAGTTCTTCCGCAAGCTCTACGACGAAGGCAAATTCATCGAGCGGACCTCGGAGCAATACTACGACGAGGAAACCCAGACGTTCCTCGCCGACCGCTATATCGTGGGCACCTGCCCCCGCTGCGGCAACGACCGCGCCTACGGCGACCAATGCGAAAAATGCGGATCGACCCTTTCGCCGGACGAACTGATCAGCCCGCACAGCGCCGTATCGGGTTCCGTACCCGTGAAACGCGCCACCAAGCACTGGTATCTGCCGTTGGACCAATACGAGGGTTTCCTGCGCGAATGGATCCTCGAAGGGCACAAAGAGTGGAAAACCAACGTCTATGGGCAATGCAAGAGCTGGCTCGACGGCGGTCTGCAACCGCGTGCGGTGAGCCGTGACCTGGACTGGGGCATTCCCGTACCGGTCGAAGGGGCCGAAGGCAAGGTGCTCTACGTCTGGTTCGACGCGCCGATCGGCTACATCTCGGCGACCAAGGACCTGACGCCCGACTGGGAGAAATACTGGAAGGACGAAGAGACCAAAATGGTGCACTTCATCGGCAAGGACAACATCGTCTTCCACTGCATCGTCTTCCCGGCCATGCTCAAGGCGCACGGCGGCTACATCCTGCCTGAAAACGTCCCTGCCAACGAATTTCTGAACCTCGAGGGCGAAAAGATCTCGACCTCGCGCAACTGGGCCGTCTGGCTGCACGAATACCTGGCCGACTTCCCCGGCAAGGAGGACGTGCTGCGCTACGTGCTCTGCGCGAACGCCCCCGAAACCAAGGACAACGACTTCACCTGGAAGGACTTCCAAGCCCGTAACAACAACGAGCTGGTAGCCGTGCTGGGCAACTTCGTAAACCGGGCTTTAGTCCTGACACACAAATACTTCGACGGCACAGTGCCCGCCTGCGGCGCACTGACGGACTACGACCGCGAAACGCTTCGGGAACTCTCCGGCGCGAAGGAAGCCCTCGAAAACAACATCGAAAACTACCGGTTCCGCGAAGCCTTGAAGGAGGCGATGAACATCGCACGTCTGGGCAATAAATACCTGGCCGACACCGAACCGTGGAAACTCATCAAAACCGATCCCGAACGGGTCAAGACGATCCTGAACATCGCTTTGCAGATCACCGCAAACCTCTCGATCGCCATCGAACCGTTCATGCCCTTCTCGGCGAAGAAGATCGTCGGGATGTTGCAGGCAGGACCCTTCGGCTGGGAGAAACTGGGCAGCACCGACCTGCTCGCTGCCGGACATCGGATCGGCGAAGCCGTGCTTCTCTTCGAAAAGATCGAGGACGACGTAATCCAACGCCAGCTCGACAAGTTGGCGGCGACCAAAGCGGCGAATGCTTCGGCCGAAGCAGCACAACACGTTGAAGATCAAAAGGAAACGACGACTTTCGACGATTTTCAAAAGATGGATATCCGTGTTTCGACGATCCTCGCCGCTGAAAAAGTCGCCAAGACGAAAAAGCTGTTGAAACTGACCGTCGATACGGGCATCGACAAGCGCGAAATCGTTTCGGGCATTGCCGAATACTACACACCCGAAGAACTCGTCGGGAAACAGGTACTCGTACTGGTGAATCTGGAACCGCGCGAACTGAAGGGCATCCTCTCTCGTGGCATGATTCTGATGGCCCAGGACGCTTCGGGCAAATTAAGGCTGTTACAACCTGACGATCAGACAAATCCGGGTGCGACAGTCGGATAATAAAGATATTTCTTGAACAAAAGATACAACCTTTAATATTAAAAAACAATGGAGAACATCGATTGGGGCTCTCTCGGCTTCAACTACATGAAGACCGATTTCAATGCCCGCTATACTTGCACGGACGGCAAGTGGAGCGAAATGGAAATTACAAGCGACGAGTACATCAACATGCACATGTCGGCATCCTGCCTTCACTACGGCACGGCTCTTTTCGAGGGCTTGAAAGCCTTCCGGGGCGCTGACGGCAAAGTACGTCTGTTCCGCGTCGAAGAGAATGCAAAACGCTTGCAGTCGTCGGCAAAACGCCTCTGCCTGCCCGTACCGACGATCGATATGATCGTCAAAGCCTGCGTAGAAGTGGTTAAGCGCAACGAGCGTTTCATCCCGCCCTACGGCACCGGCGCATCGTTCTACCTGCGTCCCGTTATGTTCGGCACGACGGCAGGACTGGGCGTAAAACCCTCCAAGGATGCCTTGCTGGTGGTTTACGGCTCGCCCGTAGGCGCTTACTTCAAAGGCGGCATCAAGCCGATGAAGGTCGCAATCGACCGCGAACAGGACCGTGCTGCTCCACGTGGAACAGGCGACGTGAAGGTGGGCGGTAACTATGCAGCCAGCCTTATGTCGGGCGAGCACGGACACGAGCTCGGCTATGCGAGCATCATGTACCTCGACGCAACCGAGCACAAATACATCGAAGAGTGCGGCGCAGCCAACTTCTTCGGCATCAAGAACAACACGTATATCACGCCGAAGTCGAACTCCGTACTTCCGTCGATCACCAACAAGAGCCTCCGTCAATTGGCTCAAGACCTGGGTCTGAAGGTCGAGGAGCGTCATATTCCGGTAGACGAACTCCCGACTTTCGAGGAGTGCGGCGCTTGCGGTACGGCAGCTGTCATCTCGCCGATCGGCAGCATTTACGACATGGATACGAAGCAAACCTACACCTACGGCGACGAAGTAGGAAAGGTTTCTCTGCAACTCTATACGCTTTTGCAGGACATCCAGTACGGCCGCACCGAAGACAAACACAACTGGTGCACGATCGTCATGTAATCGACGCCCGCAAAACTCAAGAAAAAGGGATGTTCCACGTGGAACATCCCTTTTTCTTACTGCATGTTTTCTTTGTCACCACTTACAAACAGTCGTAAAAAATCGGGAATAGCCACCGCCACTCCCGACAATATAAGACAGAAAAATACAATCGCACAATTTATCGACCGATCTTAATCCGCATCGACAAACGACAAATACATCCAAAAACGATTGTCAAATTCGGGAACATAGCAGTTAAACCGTATTGCTCAATCCCAATAAAAGACTTTATCGACCGAATTTCACCAGCAACACATTCACATCCGCCGGAGAAACTCCGGGAATACGGGAAGCCTGCCCTATCGTCGCAGGTCGGATTCGGGTGAGTTTCTGCCGGGCTTCGATCGTCAGGGCATTCATCGAATGGAAATCGAAATCGGCCGGGATACGGATATTCTCCAGGCGATGCAATTTGTCGGCAATGAATTTCTCCCGTTCGATATACCCCTTGTACTTGATTTGGATCTCGGCTTCCTCGACGACCTCGGCATCCATCTCCTGCTCGCGCAGAAAATCGCCGAGCTTCGGTAAAACACCCGAGAGCAGATCGAAGGTCACATTGTTACGCATCAACAAGTCGTGCAGTTTCCGACCTTGCGAAATCGGGTCGCAACCGAGCGATTTCAAACAGTCGTTAATTTCGTCCGGTTTGACACTCAGTCCGCGAGCGAATGCTACGAGCGATTCTACGAGTCGATTTTTTTTGCAGAAACTATCGTACCTTTTTTGCGAAATCAGCCCGATTTTATATCCGATCGGAGTCAATCGAATGTCGGCATTATCCTGCCGCAAGAGAATCCGATACTCGGCACGCGAAGTGAACATACGATAAGGCTCATCCACCCCTTTGGTCACCAGGTCGTCGATCAATACCCCGATGTAGGCTTCGTCGCGTGCCAATACCAGCGGTTCCTCCCCCATCCTGCGGCGATGCGCATTGATACCGGCCATCACCCCCTGCGCCCCGGCCTCTTCATAGCCGGTCGTCCCGTTGATCTGGCCGGCGAAATAGAGTCCGTCCACCAGCTTGGTTTCGAGCGAATGGTGCAGTTGCGTCGGCAGGAAATAGTCGTACTCGATCGCATAACCCGGACGGAAAATATGCAGATCTTCGAACCCCTCGATGGCGTGCAATGCCTCCCACTGAATGTCCCAGGGCAACGACGAGGAGAACCCGTTCAGATAATATTCGTTGGTCGAACGACCCTCCGGCTCGAGAAAAAGCTGGTGCTGGTCCTTATCGGCGAATGTGTTGAGCTTGTCCTCGATACTCGGGCAATAACGGGGACCGATCCCCCGGATCGTACCGTTGAAAAGCGGCGAATCGCCGAAACCCTTCCGCAGAATGTCATGCACCTTCTTCGAAGTATAGACCAAAAAGCACGGAAGCTGATTCTGCACCGGATGCGTATCGGCGGAAAAGGAAAATTTCGAGGGATTTTCATCCCCGTATTGCGGTTCCAGAATTTCGAAATTGATCGTCCGCGCATCGAGTCGTGCAGGGGTCCCGGTCTTCATCCGGCCGGCTTCGAAACCCATCGCCACGAGCGATTCGGTCACTCCGTGCGAAGCCGAATCCCCCGCACGGCCGCCCTCGGCGTGTGAACGACCGCAATACATCACCCCCGCCAGAAACGTCCCGGCAGTCAGGATCACACAGTCGGCCGAGAACTCCACCCCCATCTGTGTCCGAATCCCGCGCACTTGCGGCCGACCCTCCTCCGCAGGCCGCTGCCCGAAGAGCAGTTCGACCGCAGTGTCCTGCCAAAGATAGAGGTTGGGGGTATTCTCCAGCGTACGCCGCCATTCGGCCGAGAAACGCGACTTATCGCACTGGGCCCGGGGACTCCACATCGCCGCCCCTTTCGAGCGGTTGAGCATGCGGAACTGGACAGCCGTAAGGTCGGTAATCCGTCCCATCTGCCCTCCTAAAGCATCTATCTCTCTGACTATCTGTCCTTTAGCAACACCACCTACGGCCGGATTACAAGACATATCGGCCAACTTGGTCATGTCCATCGTCACGAGCAGCGTGCGGGAGCCGAGCCGCGCTGCCGCCGAAGCCGCCTCGCAGCCGGCATGACCGCCGCCGACCACGATGATATCGTAATGTAAAACCATATCTCCTTTTCCATGAATTGCGGAAAACACCGCCGGCCGTCAATCCGACGACCGACCGCCGCACGGCAAAGATACGAACAAAGTCGCTTATCCGAAAAAGCCGAAACCGCACGCAACGGGAACTTTCGCCCAGCTATCCGCCGTCCGACGGCGAAAGTCGGATCGAAAACGGCAACCTCGCGGCAAAACGTCGCCGCAGCGCCGAAAAGATCAGCAAATACGGGCTGCCCCAACAAAAACGGATTCTCCCCGCTTCCGGCACACTCCGGCGACCCGCGCGGGAAAATCCCGAACTTTGTCAGCATTTTCCCGCAAAAATAAACTTCTCTCCGGCAAGGAACCGGCAATCCCTGCCGCCACATTCCCGAAGAATACAAACGATTAAAGGGTTGCGGACACAACCAACGGCCGGATCCGTCCCCGCACGGCGGAAACGCCTCCTCCGAAAGCCGAATCTTCGCAGTCCACCTCTCCCGGCTACCGATTCGCCGCACGGCGGACCCGATCGACAGCCCCCACAACTGCTGCCGCAGCCACCGCAGCCAGAAACCTCCGAAACACGTCCCGCAAGCGAAGTCGTCCGCTTCAGTCCCAACGAAGGAAAACGCGATTACAGCGTTCTTTTTGGAAACGTAACGACCCGAATTCCCCTCCGAAGAAAGGACTTAAGAGAGAGTCGGCATTACAGACACGGCCTCCGGCCGCGAACGAACGACCGTCGAATGACGGACATTGAAATATACGATTGCCGGGGAAAATCCATCTTTTTTCGGGAACCGGTTCCAAACAAAAGACGAATCCGCCCATAAACCGCCGTTTCAGCGTCTTTAACGGTCCATTCCGCCGTCGGGAACAGAACCGACCGTTATGGTATATTCGAACGATTTTAAGGAGCATTTCAGGCGTTAAAAATACATCCTTTCGTGAAAGAGTTCGCAACCCTGCGGCCGGATCCCTCTGCAAACCGTCTTTTCAGCACCTTGAACCGCCCATTCCGCCGTCGGGAAGAATCGACCCTTATGGTATATTCGAACGATTTTACGGGATATTTCAGGCATTAAAAATAACCCTACCGGGAAAGGGACCCGCAACTCCGCGACCGGATTCCCTCGCAAAGCCCTATTTCAGCCCTTTGGACAGCTCATCCCACTGTCGGAGGTAGTGATCCTCCTTACGGTGCATTTGAGCGTTCGCACGGGGTGTCTTATCCTTCTGTCCGCACAGATGGAGCAAACCGTGCACCACCACGCGGCGCATTTCGGTCAGCTTCGCGGCGCCGTATTCGCGTGCATTGTCCGCAACGGTTTCCACATCGATGAAAATATCGCCCGACACGATCCGGGCGCCCTTGCGGTCGCTGTAATCGAACGTGATGACGTCGGTATAGTAGTCGTGCCCGAGGAACTGCCGGTTCATATCCAGCAGGCGGGCCGCCGAGCAAAAAATATAGGTCACATCCCCCAGTTCATACCCCTCTTCCCGGGCTACGCGGTCCAGCCACGCGGCCGTGAGCCGTTTCTGCGGCAGGCGATAGGTACAGTCATCGGTATAATAGCGTACGGCCATAGACGGTTATTTTTTGAAGCAATCCGAAGCACGCATCTGTACTTTGGGCGACGGTCCGTAAATACCGAACACCATCTTGTACTCGGGCTGCATGGTCATCACATCGACCCCCGACCCGATCGTTCCGATCTGCTGGTTGCGGGCCACCTTGTCGTCCTTGCCCACCGTCACGGAATTGAGGTTGGCATACGAAGAGATGTATTCGCCGTGGGCTATATAGACGTCGTATTTATTGGTGATCCGGTTGCGCTTCACCTCGACGACCTTGCCTTCGTAGATCGAAATCACCTGCGCCCCCTTCGGCCCCGCGATCTCGGCCATATTGCCCTTGTAGCGCTTCACCCCGCCGCCGACCACCGGCAGCCGCAGATTCGAAGTCTTCGCCGTAAAGGTGTTGCCCTCCTTGTTGCCCCGGGTCAGCTTGCGCAGCTCGTCGATCGCCACGTCAAGCCGCTGCTCGCGGGCGATTTTCTGTTGCAGGGCAGCTTTTTCCTTCTTGGAGAGCTGCTTGATGTTGGCACGCGCCGCCTGCGAATCTTTCTGCAGGCGGGTCCGCTGCGTGGTCAGGCTGCGCTTCACCGAATCCAGCGCCCGCTGCTGCCCGGTCAGCCGGGTCCGCTCGACGGACACCTGCTCCGAAAGCGTCACGATCTGCTCCATCTGCCGTTCCCGCATGGCCGCCACCTCCCGCAGATTGGTGATGCGGCGGGCCACCTGATTGAAGTCGCTCGAAGAGAAGAGGTAGGTCAGATAATTGTTGTGTTTGTAGTTGCGGTATGCCTCGCGCACCATCTCGGCATAGCGCCGTTTATGGGCGTCGAGCGATGCCGACAGCCCCCGGGCCACGCTGTCCGTACGGGCCACCTCGACCTCGAGCTTGCGGGCATCCCGCTCCGTCACGTCGAGCAGCTGGTTGCGCGAATCGATCTGACGGGCCAGACGGCGCACCGTCTCCTCGGCCGAGGCACGTCCCTTCTTGAGCTTCGAAATCTCCTGTTCCTCCCGGGCGATCTGCTTTTCGAGGTCGGCGATCAACCGTTTCTGCGCCGCGATCTGCTGGTCGGTATTCTGGGCCGCAAGCGACCCTGCACCAAGTAGAAGGAAAAGAAACAAAACGACCTTCGGCAAACGAATACACAGCGTGCGGACCGACTCCGCCCGCTGCGGGAAACGATACGAATGGTTCAAGGCTTGTCGCATAATCAGGGCTTGGATTTGAGTTGCCGGATACGCTCTTCGATCGCCCGGGGATCGTCATATCCCTTCTCCAGCGCTTTGCGCCAGTAGGTTTCGGCCATGAACTTCTCCCCGAGAGCCGCCAGGATGTCCCCGTAATGCAGGTAGAGTTCCGGATTCTCGCTGCGGTCGAAAGAGATCGCCTGCTGCATCGTTCGACGAGCCTCCTGCAGTCGTCCAAGACGGAACAGCACCCAGGCATAGGTATCCAACAGCGTGGCGTTGTTGCCGTCCAGCTCCACCGCGCGGGCTGCCATGGCAAAGGCCCGGTCGAGCTGACGGGGATCCCGGGACGATTCGCTTATAAAATAGGCGTAGTTATTGAGCACCATCGGGTTATCGTAGTAATAATGTAGCGAACGGTCGTAAGCCTCGAAACACCGGCGGCGGTATTTGTCCCGTTCCGAGTCCTTCCGTCCGGCCTCCTCCATCTGGTGATAAACATCGCCGATATATCCCCACACGGCCCCGCGCAGGGAGTCCGTATCGGCGTATTCGAGGGCTTTCTTATAGCTGCCGATCGATTGCGACAACTTTCCGGCATACCCCTGGGCGTGTCCCTTGCGGGCATACAGCTCGGTATTTCCGGGGAAAACCTCGAGCGCCCGGTCGATATACAGATAAACCGAATCGAGCCGCTTGCGGTAAGTTTCGATGTCGATCACCGCACGGTAATAGTCCAACTGGGGAGGCTGGTCGGCCAGATGCAGCTTGTAGAGGGTCAGCGCCTGCTCCAGCTCCCCGGCATTGATCAGGTGCTGCGCATACAGTTCGACGACGTCCTTATCGTCGGGATAGCGGATCGCAAGCGTCGAAATCAAGTCGTTGAGCTGAAAGAAGTTGTCCCGGTAAAAACGGACGTCGAGCGTCAGCTGCCGGAAAATGCGGACCTTTTCCGACAAGGGGAGCTCGTCGATTTCGAAAAGCCTTTTCGACACGGCCAGATAAGCATGCGAATCGTTGCGCTTGTTGTAGAATTCGGCGAGCGAAGCCAGCGCCGGGACATTCATGGAGTCGATCTCCAACGCCCGGTTATACTCGGCTATGGCCAGCGAATCCTGTTTGGCAGCACCGTACAGGTCGGCCAGAATCACGTGGTTTTCCGCTTCGTAGGGAATCGCCTCGGCCATCTCCCTGGCTTCGGCCAGCGCACGGTCCAACTGCCCCGTGCGAATCAGCAACTGGCGTTTCATCGCCCCCAACAAAGGCATTTTACCGAAACGCATCTCGGCCGAATCGAGCATATCGATCGCCGAATAGGGCATCCCGGCCTGCTGGTACAGGATCGCCAGAATACGAATGTTGTCGGGATTGGTCGGGTCGAGCGCCGAAAGCCGCACGAACAGCGGACGCGCCTTGTCGAGTTCTCCCTCAGCAAGCAGTTTTTGCCCGTAAAGCTGCCCGTACCACTTGTTGAGCGAGTCCAGCCGGTAAGCACGCCGTGCCCACGCCGTACCCTGCGGATCGCCGTCGGGAGTCACCGAAGAGAGGCGGAACCAGGCCGGAGCATACGCGGAATCGAGCTCCAGGGCCTGCAGGAACAGTGCCCGGGCCGCCAGGGTGTCCTCTCCGATCAGGAGTTTTTTCACACCCTCGGTATAGTATTCGGTCGGTCGCAGCGAGTCGGGCCACGAGGCCTCCGCCGCAGGTGCGGGCAACGCCTCTCCCTGCGGGACGAACCCCGTGGAGAAAGCCGTGCAGAGCACCAGAATCGCAAGCATCCGCTTCATTGAAATCGTTGAGTTTGTATCTTCGTTCTTCGCCGGAAGAGTGCAATGGACAAGACGCAGCCCCTCCCTTCGTCTGTCGGGAAAACGTCGGAGAACCGCTTTTCGTATTCCCGCGAACGATACGGCACTTCATCCCCGGAACATCCCGGCATCCGGCGGGCGATTCGCCGCTCCCCGACCCGGGAAGTGTACCGCAGCGCTTAAAGCACCGTATCGAACTGATGCAGGAACCGCACGTCGTTCTCGAAATAGAGCCGCAGATCCTTCACGCCGTATTTGAGCATGGCGATACGCTCTACCCCCATGCCGAACGCGAACCCGGAATATCTCTTCGAATCGATTCCGTTGGCCTCCAGCACATTGGGATCGACCATGCCGCAGCCCATGATCTCCAGCCAACCCGTGCCCTTGCAGACGTTGCAGCCCTTGCCGCCGCAGAGGTTGCACGACACATCGACCTCGGCCGACGGTTCGGTGAAGGGAAAGTACGAGGGGCGCATGCGGATCGTGGCGTTCTCGCCGAAAACCTCCTTGGCGAAGTAGAGGATCGACTGTTTCAGATCGGCGAACGACACGCCCTCGTCGATATAGAGTCCCTCGATCTGGTGGAAGATGCAGTGTGCGCGGTAAGAAATCGCTTCGTTGCGGAAGACGCGGCCCGGGCAGATCACCCGGATCGGCGGCTTCTGCCGCTCCATCGTCCGCACCTGAATCGACGAGGTGTGGGTCCGCAGCAGCACGTCGGGGTTCTTGGCGATGAAGAACGTATCCTGCATGTCGCGGGCCGGATGCTCGGGCGGGAAGTTGAGCGCCGAGAAGACATGCCAGTCGTCCTCGATCTCGGGACCCTCGGCCACCGTATAGCCCAGCCGCGAGAATACCTCGACGATCTGGTTGGTCACCAGCGAAATGGGATGGCGCGAACCCAGCTCCTCCGCAGAACCGGGACGGCTCATGTCGGGAATCCGCTGCGAAGAGTCCCCGGCGGCGTCCGCAAGTTGCCCCCGCAGGGCGTTGATCCGCTCCTGCGTCCGGTTCTTGAGGTTGTTGAGCTTTTGGCCGAACTCCCGTTTCAGCTCGGGCGCCACGCTCTTGAACTCCTCCATGAGGGCCGTCAGCTCGCCTTTTTTCCCCAGCATCCGGATTCGGAAATCCTCGATCTCGGCCGCAGCTTTGGGTTTGAATGCCTCCACCCGTTCGAGCAGCTCGTTGATTTTATCGTTCATAACCTAAAGTTTACGCTTTATTTTGTACTTTTACGCACGGTTTAATAGGCAAAGTTAATAAAAATATCAGGATATGAAGCGGAAATTCCTCTCTTTTCTCGCGGCGGGAATGCTTTTCACCCTTCCGGCAGCGGCCCAGAGCGTCGGGGTGGTCATGAGCGGCGGCGGAGCCAAAGGACTTTACCATATCGGCGTATTGCAGGCACTCGAAGAGAGCGGCATTCCGATCGACTACGTGTCGGGAACCTCGATGGGTTCGATCATCGCGGGCATGTACGCCGCAGGATACTCCCCCGAAGAGATGCGCCGGATCGTCGCTTCGGGTGTGGTCAAACAGTGGGTTTCGGGGCGCATCGACCCCAGCTACCTGCCCTACTACCGCCGCAATACCGGCACCCCGATCTTCCTCTCGATCCGCCTCAACATGAAGGACCGCCCGGACGACCCCAACGCGAGCCGTTTCCGCCTGCCTTCGTACCTGATCTCCTCGAATCAGATCGACCTGGCCCTCGCCGACCTGTTCGGCCCGGCCACGACAGCTTCCCGGCGGGACTTCGACAGCCTGATGGTGCCGTTCCTCTGCGTGGCGAGCGATATGAACACCCGCCGTCCGGTGGTGCTGCGCAAGGGCGACATGGGCGAAGCGATCCGTTCGTCGATGTCCATTCCGCTGGCGTTCAAACCCATGAAAATCGACACGATGCTACTCTACGACGGCGGCATCTACGACAACTTCCCCTGGGAACCCCTCGACAAGGAGTTCCATCCCGATTTCCTGATCGGCAGCAAATGCACGTCGGGAAACAACGACATCACGGAGAACAGTTCGCTCGTCGATCAAGCCTTCTCGCTGGCCATGAACAAGACCAACTACGACATGCCCGAAGGACGCAGTCTGATGATCAACCGGGCTGTCAATGTCAGCATGCTCGATTTCAACAGCGCCGATTCGATCATCGAAGCGGGCTACCGCGACGCACTGGCCCAGATTCCGGCCCTGCGGGAAAAAATCCACCGCATCGTCACGCCCGAAGAGATCCGCACCAAGCGGGCGGCTTTCCGCGAAAAATGTCCCCCGATCATCTTCGACGACTACGAGTTCGAAGGACTCACCCATGCACAAACGGCCTATGTACGTGACGTCATGCGGCTGGACGACACCTACGACGGACGGCAGCGGCAGATGAGTTTCCCCGAATTCCGCGACGACTTCTTCTCCGTCATAGGCAACGACGAATTTTCGGTCGAATACCCCGAATTCCGGTACGACCCGCTGCGGGAACGGTATTCGGTCAAGCTGAAGATGTCCGCACGCGAAAACCTCCGGTTCCTGATCGGCGGCAACATCTCCTCGACGGCTTTCAACCAGGCATTCATCGGTTTCGACTACCACACGATCCGCCGCGTGTCGCAATGGGCTTTCGCCGGTATTTACATCGGCCCGACCTATGCGACCGGTTCGCTGGGCGGGCGCACGGACTTCTACCTTTGGAAACCCTTCTCGCTCGACTATTCCTACAATTTCGAAGTCCTGAACCTGCGGCACGGCAACTTCGGCAACCTCACGCCGATCGATAACACCAAATCGGTCAAGAACAACCAGGGATTCCTCTCCATCGGACTCACCATGCCGCTGACACACAACAGCCTGGCATCGCTGCGGTTCAACGGAGGACAACAAGCCTACCGCTACGACACCGCCGTTCCCGGTACGGATCCCAACACCGACCTCACGCGCTTCTCCTTCTTCGGCACCAAGCTGGAGATCGCCCGCAACACGCTCGACAAGATTCTCTACCCGCGCCGGGGGTCCGAAATATCCCTCTCGGGCATCTACATCACGGGGCGCGAACGACACAAACCCGCCGAATTCGGGCGTAAGCGAAGTTTCAACGCCCACCGCGAATGGTTCGGCGCCAAATTCCAGTGGAACCGCTATTTCGACCTGCCCGGCTGCAAATGGTTCTCGTTCGGATTCAACATCGACGCCGTCTGGACCACGCACCCCCGGTTCCAGACCGAAACGGCTACATTGATGTCGCTGCCGGCCTATCAGCCCGTCGTACACTCCCAGATGGCTTTCATGCCCGACTACCGGGCGAAAAACTTCCTGGCCGGCGGTCTGATGCCCACTTTCGATCTGCTGCCCAATTTCTTCCTGCGCACGGGATTTTATGCCATGTACCGCGACAACCGGGGGCTGCCCGGCGAAAAGATGCAATACATCACCGAAGCCTCGTTCGTCTATCACACGCCCATCGGACCGGTCAGCCTGTCGCTCACCAAATACGACCTGAAGAGCTGGCACAATATGTACCTCACTTTCAACTTCGGCTACGCGATCTTCGCTCCCAGCGGGCATTTCTATTGATTATTTCCCAGTCGCCCTGTTCCCGAAAGGCCGTACGCAAAGCATCCGGTAAAAATTCAAACGGGTCAAACCGGAAACAGAAAATCCGCCTTGCCGCATGATGCAAGTCGAATCATAAAATAAAGAGGGCTGCGCAATGCAGTCCTCTTTTTTATAATGCAGGCTAAATCAGTCGTAACCGATCGCCGCGAATTTTCAGTCCTATTTTCCCGACATCATTTTGGCACGTTCATAATCTTCGTTGGTCAGAATATACGTCCAACGCGCCCGGCGGGGCGTAAACTCTTCGTAAATCCACTGCCCCGGATCACAAATCTGCCGGGTCTTGAAACGCTGCGTAAAATCCGAATACTTCTCCTCTATTCCCGATGGAAATCTAACAGGCCCATATTTGTCATCGACATCGTAATAGACCTCCATCTCCGTAATAAGAGGAGAAAAGGTGGTGATAAGACCCGGTACATCCATAGACCAATTAGATGTTACGAATCTGTTTGTATATTTTTTTCCGGGATCTACAAGCCCATTCATATGGTCTATAAATTCATCGTTTTTTGTCGGGCAAAACGTAAGAGTGAAGTAAATTTTGTGGTCACTGGCATTGCACAAACAAAAATAGGTGTAAAAAGTATCTGGATCGGAATTTTCCTGAGAAATCTGCGTATCGAAATCGACATTCGCTTCAATATATTCAGCCGTCGGATCTCCCTCGAATTCCGGAGCGGGATAATAATTATCGTCCTTATCGCATCCGGTCGTTGCAACCAATGCGACAAACAACAAAAAATAATGAATTATTATTTTCAGTCACTGAATGTTGGGGCGGATATTGTCGCTTGTCGTAAACGGTTGTAAACCCTTGTCAACTGTCTGCACGGTGTGACAAAAAACAAGCCCCGCAAATTCTCCACGTCAGAAATACGTCTCAAAAATATGTGGAAATTTGGGAAACATCAAAAAGCAGCCGAAAAGTGTTAATTTTTAGAATGTATTGATAATTAAATATTTATGCTTGGATATTTCTGATTGTTTTTGGTTGTTCTACGATTCTAAATACATAGCAAAAATAATTTATAGTTTATAATCAGGCCATTGGTGACTATCTTCGACATTGTAAATATAACCAAAACATCCACGACATCCAAATAAATCGAATGCAAATCATCCAATACCGGGACAAACTTTTACTCAACAACTTCCGGCGAAATAATCGTCGGATTTCCCCAACTGATACCGAAACCTGCCGCATCGTTCCCATCCCGAAAATTCGAATTCCGTCCCGGTACAAAATGGCGGGGGCGCACCGCTATCGGTACGCCCCCTGGCAAGCAACAATTGTTTAACTAATAATAACCCTCCAAATTACTACTTATTATTTGCCTGCTCCGGTTGTGTTTTCTGACTCTCTGCAGCGGCAGGAATCTCGGATTCCGGCGTTACGGCTTCGATCTCGACAGTCTCGACCTGTTCGGTCGCTACCGGTTCCGTCGCGGCCGTATCCTGGGCGGCCTTCTGGGTTTTCTGACCGCAGGAAGCCATGCTTCCGGCCATTACGATTACAGCTGCTGCAATGAATAACTTTTTCATTTTGCGATTGTTTTTTAACTAAAAAATAATTTTTTTCCTTCGGTTCCCCAACCTCTGTATTCATTACATCGTCAAGGTGTATGCCAATCCGCCGGCATAAATCATTATGCTGGTAATCAAAGATATAAGAAATTGATAATTTTATATGCGGCTGTGGAACGGTGTGGAAATCCCCAAAATGATGTGGAATATTTCCACACCCGACGACTATTCGATGCCGTACAGATGCAGTTTGTTGTAGAGCGTCTTGCGATCGATCCCCAGCAGCCGGGCCGCCTGGGATTTGTTGCCGCCGGCCGCCGCCAGCGCCCGCCGGATCCGCTCTTCCTCTCCCGCCGGATCGCGCAAAGCGATCGGCGCCGGAACAGCCTCCGACAATTCGGCGGGCAGCTCGGCCGGAGTGACGTACTCGCCCGTCGTCAGCAGAACCGCCCGGGTCACGGCGTTCTTCAGTTGCCGCAGATTTCCGGGCCAATCGCAGGCCACGAGCAGTTTTTCAGCCTCCGGATCGAAACCCACCACGCGTTTGTCGAGTTCGCGGTTGGCCTGGTCCAGAAAAAAGTCGGCATAGAGCATAATATCCTCCCTGCGCTCCGCGAGATCGGGCATATGGAGCACGAATTCGTCGATGCGGTGGTAGAGGTCGGCACGAAACGATCCGCGCGCGATAGCCGCCTCCAGATCCTCGTTCGTGGCACAGATCAGACGCACGTCCACCGGGATTTCGCGCAGCCCTCCGACGGGTTTTATCCTGCGCTCCTGAAGGGCTCGCAGCAACTGGATCTGAACTTCGTAGCTCAAGTTGCCCACCTCGTCCAGGAAAAGCGTACCGCCCTGCGCCGATTCGAAAGCGCCCTTCTTATCGGACAGCGCTCCCGTGAAGGAGCCTTTGATATGGCCGAAAAACTCCGAAGCTGCCAGTTCACGCGACAGAGCGCCGCAATCGACCGCCACGAAGGGTTTGCCCGCCCGTTTGCTGCGCAGATGGATCAACCGGGCCACGTGCTCCTTGCCCGTGCCGCTCGCCCCTTCGAGCAGCACCGACATATTGGTAGGAGCCACCAGACGGACGTATTCGTACAGTTTACGCGAAGCGTCGCTGTGCCCTTCGATGTAATTCAATTCGCCTTCGCTCAAGGCCCTGTCCCCCTTCCGACGCGGTTTCGCGGGCGCCGGAACCATCGCTGCGGATGCGGGCACAGCTGTTTCGGGGTGCGGGGCATCCAACGCCTCGCGGATCTTGCGGAGCAGCTCGTCCGGCTGAACGGGTTTGGAAACATAGTCCCTCGCGCCGAGCTTCATACTCACCACGGCATTGCGGATTTCGGCATAGCCGGTCATCACGATCACGGGCACCGTCACGCCCCGTTCGGCGATCCACTGCAACAGATCGGTCCCGTCCCCGTCGGGCAGACGCATGTCCGAAAGCACCAGATCGTAGCTCCCCTCCGCGAGAAGCCGGCGCCCGGCGGCGATATCGGCAGCCGTATCGACTCCGAAGCCCTTCTTGCCGAGCCACGTGCGCAGCATCAGCGAAAAGGTTACGTCGTCATCTATGATCAATATCTTTTCCATACCGAAATTTCATTCAAAAAAACCGAAGCCGCCCGCAGAGGCTTCCCGCAACGCTCCTCTTCGGCGAGGCTCCTTCTCCGGCATCGTCCGGCACCGAAGCGTCCGATCCTCTGCAACTTCCCGTCCGGGCATGATGCGAACGGACGGCCTCCTGTCGGAATACGCCCCCGGCGGGGATCAACGGTCGCAAAGATACTCTTTTTTTGCCGCCCGGACAATTTCGCCGACCCTTTCCGCTACACCGAGCGCTGCGCTGCGCAAAGCCCCGTCCGCAGAACCTTCCGAACGCTCCAGACGGCGCAATGCCGCAGCGAGCTCCTCCTCGCCCAGCAACGTGTAGATCGGCACCATTTTGTGAGCGATCGCACGCAAAGCGACCGCATCTCCGGCGAGCGCGGCCCGGCGCAAGGTTTCGGCATGGGCCTCGTTCTCGGCGACAAAGGTCCGGATGATCTCCCGCGCGGCTTCGGCGTCGTCGCGGGCGAAAGCCGTCAGAGCTTCGAACCCGCGAACCGCATCCTCTTCCGGAAGACACTCCTCCGGGGCAACCCCCGCCTCCGGCACGACACGGCGTAACACGGCCACCAGTTCCGCCCGCGCGAAAGGTTTCCGCAGCATGGCTGCAAATCCCCGTTCGACATAGGCCGACTCATCGTCCGAACGGGCTGAAACGGCTACCACCGGCAGCTCCGCACGAACGGCCCGAATCCGTCGCAGCACCTCGAACCCATCCACTCCGGGCATCTGTATATCGGTAAAAACCAGATCGAAAGAGGATTCCTGCACCAGTTTTTCAGCGTATTCGGGAAAAGGACAGCTCTCCGTTTCGATTCCCAACTCCCGGCAGAGAGTCGCAGTCATCTCAAGTTGCAGGGGGTCGTCATCCACCAGCAGGCAGCGGAGGGGTCGTCCGCCCTCCATACACACTCTGCCCGGACACATCCCCGCTGCGGCTTCCTTTTCGGAAGCGTCGTCCTCCGCCTCCCCAACCGGGACAGCGACCAGGAATCGGCTTCCGGCACCCGGTTCGCTCTCCAGCTCGATCGTACCGCCGAGCAGCTTCACGAGGCGATCGACGATCGAGAGGCCCAGCCCTACGCCGCTCACGCCGCCCGCCGACGGCAGGCGCACGAACTCCTGAAAGATGCGCTCCCGCTCCTCGGGGCCGATTCCCCGACCCGTATCGCTGACACGGAACAGCAGCCGCCCCTCTTCCAACCAGGCGTCGAACGCGACGAACCCCCGGTCGGTGAACTTGATCGCGTTGGAAAGCAGGTTCTCGGCGATCTGCCGCACACGCGAGGGATCGCCCGCGACCTGTCCCGAAAGTTCGGCGGCGAGCGTACACCGCAATTCGATTCCTTTGGCCGCAGCCACCGGCTCGAACCCGGTGCAGACAGCCGTAAACAGATCGGCCGGAGAGAAGGCGATGCGATTGACGGCGACTTTGTTGGAGTCGAGTTTATAGAAATCCAGCAGGTCGGTCACCAACTCCAACAGATGATCGGCCGAGCTCTTCATATGATCCAGATAAAGCGCACCCCGCTTGCCCAGGTCCAGACGCGTAAGCAGATCGATATAGCCCATGATCGAACCCAGCGGAGCCTTGATGTCGTGCGTAATGGTAAGCATCAGCTTCTCACGGGCCTCCAGCAAGGCTTCGTTGTGGCGATTAGCCGCTTCGAGCTGGCGTTTGTAACGGTTGCTGCGGTTCACGTCCCGCCAGAGGATTCCGACGAAGAGCAGCATCACCAGCAGCGATCCGGCAGCCACCGAGCCCAGTATGACGAGCGAGCTGCGCCGCACCTGTTCACGAGCCTGCATCCGCTCCCAGAGATAGGCCGTCTCCTCCTCCTCGAAGTCGATAATCAGGCGGTAAATCCGCTGATTGATCTGCTGGTTGTTGCGTTGCAGCCGCAACCCCTCCCGCCACGCCTTGTCGTAAAGGGCCAGCCGCTCGCTGGTCACCCGCTGCTCCAGATCTTGCAGCACTACGGCGATGGTATCCCCCAGACTCATCTGCCGAGGCGGAGCGTCGATCCGCACCCGGGTCTTCACCACCACCTGCGAATCGTTCTTGGGCGGGCTGAACAGGTCGCCGAACCGGCGGAAGAAATTGCGCTTCTTTTTCGGAGCCACGCGCACCGTATCGCGGACCAGGATCGTATCGGGTTCGATAGTCGGTTGCGACAGGGAGTCCAGCATGGGAATCATCCGCTGGATATTTTCGCTCAACAACGTCGCCGTGCCCGCCGAACGCAGGTTGCGGTCCAGAGCCTTGATCCCCTGCTCCTTGCCGGCGATCAGCCGCACGATCGTGTCCAGACGCATCTGCTGCGACTCGTCGTCCGCACGCATACGGAGCGAATCGATGCACTCCCGTACCAGCCGGAGTTCGCGTTTGTAACGATTCTCGTAGCTGGCATAACCGGCCACCAGCATCTGACCGTATGTTTCGGCCTCATAGAGATGGTAGAGAGTCTGATTGACCAGTCCGCGCCGCCGCCGAAGCTCCTGCTGGCTGTGGTCCGGTTCGAGGAGCGCTCCGGTCTGGCGCCAGACGTAGATCATGGCCGTCAGGCCGATCAGGGCAATCAGCACGTAACCCACGACGATTTTGGTGCGTACGAATTTAGACTCTTTCATCATAGCGGATCGACTTATCCTTCGCCCAAAGATAGCATCTGTTTCGGTGATTTTCGCTGCGGAAAGCCTTTTTCTTTCCAAAGCCTTTCCGCAAGGGGGTCTGCACCCTATTTGATCCGGGCGATGATCCTCTCCAGCGTCAGCTCACGCACCGCATCGCGTCCGATCCGGCGGGCTGCCGCCCCCTCCTTCGCCGCCAGTCTGCGGGCCAGCGCCAGCGCATCGGGGTAAAGCCCCCGGCTGCGTTTGCCGATCTGCCGCAGGGCCCAATTCACGGCTTTTCCGATCCGGACGCGGGAATCCTCCGCACCCCGTTCGATCAGCGGCAGAAAGGCCCTGAAATCGTCGTCCGAAGCCCGTTTATCCCCGACGGCGAGCGTAGCCAACAGAGCGAACCCCGCCCGTCGGGTAAACTCCTCGTCCGAAGCGGCGTATTCGCGCACCTTGCCGTAAGCGTACGACGTATAGCGGAACAGGTTGATACAACACTGGTCGCACAGGTCCCACGACCGAAATTCGGCGACCCAGGCATCCATCTCCTCCGGACGGAACAGCGCCGGATCGGCGATCATCGACGCCAGGATCCGCCCTTCGTGCACCGGCCTGCGATAGAGTTCCAGCGCCAGCGCATGATTCCGGCCGATCTTCAGCGCCAGACGCCGCAGATCGACCACCCGCACCCCGACCGCCAGCCGGGCGTCGATTCCGAACCGCACCATTCCCTCCCGGAACTCCGAATCGGCATGGGCCGCAAGCCACTCCAAGACCTCTTCGCAGGTCATATCCTTTCCTTTTTTCGTCTTCATCTCTATCTCACTTATCCGCACGAATGAAATTCTAAAAATAGTCATTTATTTTATTTCTGCAAACCGATCCGAAAAGAAGGACGGTTTTCATACCCCGCAATGCGTAAATTTCATCCGACCGTTTTTCAACATCGAAAAGGGGAGAACGCTGCGAGCGTTCTCCCCTTTTCGATTCGCGGACATGCGCCTGCAAAGCAAACGCACATTCGCCGTATTTCCAGTTACTTACGCTTCTTGTCCGCTTTCTTGGCGTTTTTCTTCGAAGCCTTCGTCTCCTTTTTCTTCACATCCTTCTGATCGCATGCCTTGGTGCAGTCGCTCTTCACGAGGGTCATCTCGTCGAGCAGCCAGTCCGCACCCGCGAACTTGTCGATCACGAAGAGCACATAGCGAACGTCCACGCCGATAGTACGCTGTACATCCGGCTCGAAGGCGATATCGCCCGACATAGCCTCCCAGTTACCGTCGAAAGCCAGACCGATCAGCTCGCCGCGGCTGTTCATCATCGGCGAACCCGAGTTACCGCCCGTGATGTCGCAGTTGGCCAGGAACGCTACGGGAAGTTCGCCCTTGCAGTTGGCATAGGGACCGAAATCCTTCGCCTCGTAAAGCTCCTTGAGCTTGGCGGGAACGACGAATTCGGGATTCGAAGAATCCTCCTTCTCCATCACGCCCTTGAGCGTCGTGTAGTAATCATATACCACGCCGTCGGCAGGTTCATAAGGCAACACCTGACCGTAAGTCAGACGAATGGTGAAGTTCGCATCCGAATACCAGGCCTTGTCGGGCTGCATGCGCATCAGACCGGCTACGTAAAGACGATGTCCGTCCGCATATTTCTGCAGGTTGGGTACGGCCTTCTCGCGCAGCTCCTTCATCTTGTTCAGAACCGACGTAGCCAACACTACCGCCGGATCGTTCTTGATCTGCTCGGACGTAGCGGCCGATGCCTTGGCCTCGTCCGTGAAGACCGAATTGTCGTACAGGTAATCCACATAAGCGTCGATGTCGCCGCCGAACTGCGCGTCGATCACCTCCGCGAAAACGGTCGGCAGATCCTTCACGTTCTCCTTGACCATCGAAAGCATCTTCCGGGCTACCTTGCGGTCCGTCGGCAGGTTGTAATCCTTGTAGAAGTTGGCGTAATACTCCTTCGCCTGCGCTTTCGCTTCGTCGCTTACCTCCTCGGCCGTCAGCATCCGGTTAGCCACCAGAGCCGGGGTCATGATTTCGACCGAACGGACCATCGCCTCGCTCAAATACTGGAGCGGACCGGTGTAGGCCATGTTGTCGTTCACCGCCTCGCGGATCATGCCGAGCGCATCGACGAATCCCTCTTCAGGCAGCGTATTCTGCTCGGCCCAAGCCTGGAATTCGGCTTCCTGCGCCTCCTTCAAGGCTTTCACGTCCAGTTTTTTCAGACCGCGCAGCATGCCGATCGTATTCTTCCAATAGTTCGACGAATTGGCATATTTCGAAGCGTACTGGATACGCACCTTGTCGCTGGCGGCCATGTCCTCCTTCAGGATGTCCTGACGGGCGCCGCGAATGTCGATGCGCTGCGGACCCGAAACCTGGAACATCTCGTCGATCTCGTACGAAGTCATGTAACGCTCGGTCGAACCGGGGAAGCCCATGATCATCGTGAAATCGTCGGCCTTGTAACCGTCGAGCGACACCTTGAGGAACTCTTCGGCCTTGTAGGGTACGTTCTCTTCCGAATATTCCGCCGGACGGTTGTCCTTGCCGGCATAGATGCGGAAGATCGAGAAGTCGCCCGTATGACGCGGCCACATCCAGTTGTCGGTTTCGCCGCCGAACTTGCCGATCGACGTCGGGGGAGTACCGACCAGACGGATGTCTCGATAAACCTCCATCACGAACGCGAAGTACTGGTTGCCACCGAAGAACGGCTGGATGTTGATCGTCATGCCGGGATTCTCGGCCCGCAATTTCTCGTACAGCGCCTCGATGTTCTTATCCTCCATTTCCGAACGCTCCTCGCCCTTGGCGATCGAGGGGATGTTGCCCAGCACCTCGGGCGTTACGTCGATGATTCGACGGATGAAAGTGACCGTCAGCCCCGGAGCCGGCAGCTCCTCCTCGTTGGACATGGCCCAGAAACCGTCCTTCAGGTAGTCGTGCTCCACCGAAGAGAGGGCCTGAATCGAACCGTAACCGCAATGGTGGTTGGTGAAAACGAGTCCTTCGGGCGATACGACCTCGCCCGTACAACCGTTACCGAAAATGACGATCGCATCCTTGAGCGATCCGTGATTCACCGAATAGATATCTTCGGCCGTGAGCTGGCAGCCCTTGGCTTTCATATCCCCGATGTTCATCTTCTGAAGATAGGGCAGAAGCCACATACCCTCGTCTGCAGCGGCAGTCAGCGATACGACTGCCGCAGCCAGGCATAAAATCAGTTTTTTCATCTCTCCTTAAAATGTTTGTTTACTTGGTTTATAAAAAATATATAGTTGAATTTCTCTGTTCGCACTTCATACGACCGGCTCCGCATCCGCCCAACCGGATCGGAATGCCGCACTCTCTCCGTTCCTTCCCCTGTTCTCTTTTTTCGTCCTTCGCCGCAACCGGCCGGGCAGGTTCTCCCTCGTTTCTCCTCTTTGGCCGCCGACCGGAAATCCGCCGTTCCGCCTCCGTAACCGCACAGGCCGTGCGACCGGAGGATCGCCCTCCGGCGAGCGAAAAACCTACTTGATGGCGATCATGTTGAGGATCGAACGCTCGGCACGGCGGCGTACCTCCTCGTCGAGCGATATTTCGGGCCGCTCGTCGCGCAGCGTGGTGAAGATATTCTCCAGCGTAATCATCTTCATATACCTACAATTGTTGCATCCGCACGCCTCGTCGTCGGGAGGGGCCGGGATAAACGTCTTCTCCGGATAGCGGCGCTTCATCTCGGTCAGAATCCCCGCTTCGGTCACCACGATGAACTCCCTGGCGGAACTTTTGCCGCAATAGTCCAGAATAGCCGCCGTCGAACCGACGAAATCGGCCACCTGCACGATATAGGCCCTGCATTCGGGATGCACCACCACCTGCGCTGCGGGATGCTGCCGCTTCAGTTCCAGGATTTTCTCCAACGAAAACTCCTCGTGCACATGGCAGGCGCCGTCCCAGATCACCATATTCTCGCGTCCAGTCAGCTTTTGGATATAGGAACCCAGGTTCCGGTCGGGAGCGAAGATGATCGGCTGGTCGGCCGGAATCGACTCTACGACCTTCAGGGCATTGGACGAGGTGCAGCACACATCCGTCAAGGCTTTCACCCCGACCGAAGTATTGACGTACGAAACCACCTTGTAGCCGGGATATTTCGCCTTGAAAGCCGCGAAAGCGGCCGCATCGCACGATTCTGCCAGCGAACATCCCGCTTCGAGATTCGGAAGCAGCACCTTCTTTTCAGGCGAGAGCACCTTGGCCGTCTCTGCCATGAAATGCACGCCGGCGAAGAGGATGATCCGGGCGTCGGTCTTCTGCGCCTCGATGGAGAGCGCCAGCGAATCGCCCAGGAAATCGGCTACCTCCTGCACTTCGGGCAGCGTATAGTAGTGCGCCAGGATAACGGCGTTCTTCTCGCGTTTGAGCCGCTCGATTTCCGTTTTGAGTTTCGATGAGTTATCGACCATCGTTTTTTATTTTTTATACTTTTATTTTATTAAAAGAATAATTAAAAATAAATATAATGCCTGTTGATAGTGTTGATAATTATACCGTATTTCGGGTTATCCACAGCATAGCTTTTCGAAGTTCCGTATTCTGTTCTGCCGATAAGGTCCGGGAGGTTGTCGAAACCTGGTTTTTTGAAAGTTACCGACAAATGTTCAAAACCGGTTTCGACATTTCGACATCTCCGGATTGTAAACATTCGCCTCTCTTTTTCCGTGCATATCCCGAATCATACTTTGCGAAAACTTTTTTTTGCCGTTTTCTTGTTTTGTCTATACCGGGCGAAAGATGGATTTTGCAAACGGTTCCGGGTTTTTCTTTTCAAAAGTTATTGCGGGTTTATCAACATCGTTCGTGGGGTTATTTGACCACCTTATCAACAATCCGGTCGGCTATCTCCCGGTAATAGGGTTCGACGCGGGCGTCGATCGACACCGACGGCGTTCCCGTGTCAGCGCCTTCCATAATGGACTGTATGATAGGTATTTCTCCCAACAGGTCTATGCCGTTTTCCTCGGCGAAGCGGCGGGCGCCTCCCTTTCCGAAGAGGTAGTAACGGTTTTCGGGCAACTCTTCCGGGGTGAACCAGGCCATGTTTTCGACGATGCCGGCCAGGGGGATGTTCACCTGCGGATTGCGGAACATCTCCACGCCGCGCCGCACGTCGGCCACGGCGATTTGCTGGGGGGTCGAAACGATCACGGCCGTGTCGATTTTCAACTCCGAAATGATCGAGAGGTGAATATCTCCCGTGCCGGGAGGAAGATCCACGAGCAGGAAATCGAGCGCTCCCCAGCGTGTCTGGTGGATCATTTGCCGCAAGGCGTTCACCGCCATCGCACCGCGCCACAGCAAGGCGTCCGAAGGTTTCACGAAGAAGCCGATCGACATGATTTTCATATCCATCGCTTCGGCCGGCAGGATGATGTCCTGCCCGTCCACCTGTTCGGCTTCGGGCAGGTAACCTTCCAGACCGAACATCTTGGGCTGCGAAGGGCCGTAAATGTCGGCATCGAGGATGCCGACCCGGAAACCCCGGTTGCGCAGGGCGACGGCAAGATTGGCCGTGACGGTCGATTTTCCGACGCCGCCCTTGCCCGAAGCGATCGCTACGATGTGGGCTATGTCGCCCGTCATGGTCGGTTTGTCCGCAGCTTGCGGTTTCTTGGGAGCGGCTTCCTTAATAATAACGGTGATGGATCCTTTCAGGGCGGGAAAATTCTCTTCCAGCAGCGCTTGAACCTGCCGTTTGATCTTCAGGGCGAAGGGATCGCGCACTTTGGCGAAATTCAGGGTGACGGTTATCTTGTCGCCGGGAGTCGAAACCTGTTCGACGAATCCGCTCTCGACAAGACCGTGCTGGGTCTCCGGATGGAGGATACGGTTGAGTAATTCCTTGACTCTCTCTTCCATATTTTCAGTTAAGTTGGTAGCAACGATCATGCAAACCGGGCGGCAAAGAGCCTGCTCCTGCTCGTCCGGATGCGGCTTATCTGGACAAAGATAACTATTATTTCCGATATAATAAGTCTTTATGGAAAATTATGTTATCGATAAACGATAAATATTATTTGTTTTTCATAAAATTAACGGTTATATTTGCCGCATATTAACTCCGATTCGGAGAGGGGACGGAATTCGGCGATGCGGAAAAGTTTTGCCCTGTTCGCTCCTCGTGCACCGTTTCGCAGCGAATGAATATTAAATAAATCGGTATGAAATTTTTGAAAATGTTTTTCGCCGGACTGCTCGCTTTTGTGGTGGGCAGCGCAGTGATGCTCTTTCTTTCCGTGATGATTTTGTTCGGAATCGTAGGTTCCATGACCTCTTCGGAGGCGGTGACGGTCGGAGAGCACGCGATTTTGAAACTGGATTTCTCGGAAGACCTGATCGATTCGCCGAGCAGCGATCCTTTCGCCGGCATCGATTTCGCCACGATGACGGCCAAACGTCAGGTTACTCTTTACAATGCGTTGCGGGCCATCGAAACGGCCAAGATCGATCCCCGCATCCAGGGTATCTACCTGCGTCCGAACGGAGGCGGAATGGCCACTTATGCCATTCTGGAGGAGCTGCGCGAGGCGCTTCAGGATTTCCGGCAGAGCGGCAAGTTCGTCATCGCCTATAACGAAACCTACGGCCAGGGGGGATACTACCTGGCATCGGTCGCCGACGAGATCTACCTGGAGCCTCATGGAGGGATGCAGTGGATGGGTGTCTCCTCGACGCTGATGTTCTACAAGGGTCTTTTCGACAAGCTCGACATTCAGGCCGAGATTTTCCGTCCGACGGCCTGCAGGTACAAGAGTGCCGTGGAGCCTTATTTCCTTTCGAAGATGTCGAATGCCAACCGCGAGCAGATGCAGTTGTTGGTGGATTCCTATTGGAATGTGATGGCGGAGGCCGTCGCCGAGTCGCGCGGTATCGAGCTTTCGACCTTGAACCGACTGGCCGACGGGCTCGAAGTGTCGCTGGCACAGGAGGCGCTCGATCATGGTATGGTGGACGGATTGCTGTTCGAGGATCAGATGGACGATGTGTTCCGGGAGCACGGCGCCGTGGCCAAGAGCGACGGACAGTTCGAGTTCGTGACATTGGGACAATACGTGTCGCAGTTGAATGCGGATCTTAAGAATATCTCTTCGTCGCAGATAGCGATCGTCTATGCCGACGGTGCGATCGTCGATGGCAAAGGCTACGGTGACGATATTTACGGCAATACGCTGGCTGCGAAGTTGGCCGAAGTACGTCGCAACGACGATGTCAAGGCCGTGGTGCTGCGTGTCAATTCGCCGGGCGGCAGCGCGCTGGCTTCGGATGTGATCTGGCGCGAGATGGAGCTGCTTCGGGAGAAGAAGCCGGTGATCGTATCGATGGGCAGCTATGCGGCCAGCGGCGGTTACTATATTTCGTGCGGTGCCGATGCCATCGTGGCGGACAAGACGACCCTTACGGGGTCGATCGGCGTGTTCGGAATGTTCCTGCGCCTGGAGGATGCCCTGAAGAACAAGCTGGGCATTACGTTCGATGCCGTGAGAACCAACACGTCGGCCGATATGGGCGTGATGCGTCCCCTGACGGCGACCGAACGGGCGGCGATCATGCGCTCGGTGGACGAGGTGTACGAAACTTTCACCTCCTACGTGGCCGAAGGCCGTAACCTGCCGCTGGAAAAGGTGCTCGACATTGCCGGCGGACGGGTTTGGAGCGGCACGGATGCCCTCGCTCTCGGGCTGGTGGATACCAACGGCGGTCTGAAGACGGCCATCGCCATTGCGGCCGACAAGGCCGAGTTGGGCGATAAGTTCCGCATCGTCGAGATGACCGAGGCTCCGACCGGCTTCGGGGCGTTCTTCTCCGGGTTCATGGCCAAAGTAAAGGCCGACATCGTGGCCGGAGAACTGGGACCCTGGGCCGGCGAGTGGCGCAAGATCCGTGAGGCGGTGGGACAGCAGGGCGTAGTGATGTATTGTCCTTATGCGGTACAGCCGGAGATGTAGGAAATCGCGGACGGAATGCCCGGACTCACTTTAAGTTTTCGATCGATTATGGAGATATTGAAAGTAGAACACGTTACCAAGCGCTTCGCCAGACATACGGCTCTGGACGATGTGTCGCTCACGATTCCCAAGGGGTCGGTTTACGGCCTGCTCGGACCCAACGGTGCGGGCAAGACCACGCTGATCCGCATCATCAACCGCATCACGGCGCCCGACGAGGGGAAAGTCATCTTCGACGGCCGCGAAATCCAGCCGCAGGATGTCTATCGCATCGGCTATCTGCCCGAGGAGCGCGGTCTGTATAAAAAGATGAAAGTGGGCGAACAGGCCGTCTTCTTCGCCCGCCTGAAGGGGCTTTCGCGTCACGAAGCGGTGATGCGGCTCAAGAAGTGGTTCGTCAAATTCGGCATCGAATCGTGGTGGGACCGCAAGGTGGACGAACTTTCGAAGGGTATGGCCCAGAAAGTACAGTTCATCGTCACGGTGCTGCACGAACCTGAGCTGCTGATCTTCGACGAGCCTTTTTCGGGTTTCGATCCGATCAACGCCAACCTTTTGAAGGAGGAGATTCTCGGCTTGCGCGACAAGGGTTCGACGGTCATCTTTTCGACCCACAACATGTCGTCCGTCGAGGAGATCTGCGACCATATCACGCTTATCAACAAGTCGCGCAACATTCTTACGGGCCGTGTGGACGAGATCCGGCGCAGGCACGGCAACAACATTTTCCAGGTAGCCTACCGGGGCGACGCGGAGGCGCTGCGCGGCGTGCTCGAAGGTCGCTGCGAGGTGCTCGAACAGCCCGAGCCGGAGTTCGGGGCGGCCTATTCGTCGCTCAAGCTGCATGTGGAGCGGGATGCCGACGTGCGGGAGGTGATCGCCCGGATCAACGATGCGGTGGAGCTGCGCTCCTTCACGGAGATCATCCCGTCGATGAACGACATCTTCATACGGGCCGTCGGGGGAACCCTCAACGCGGAGTAATCGGAAGAAAACGAACAAGCAAAAGTAGAAAGCCATGGCAAATTCGAAGATAGGAATTATCATCACCCGGGAATTTAACGAACGGGTGCGCAAGAAGTCGTTCATCGTGACCACGATTCTTATGCCGGTGCTGATGATCGGCCTGATGGTGGCCCCGGCGCTCATCATGCGCTATTCCCAGGGGGAAACCCGGCATATTTCCGTGATCGACGAGAGCGGTGTGATCGCTCCCCGGCTCGAGAGCAGCGAGGAGGTGGTCTATGAGCCGACCGACCTGACGCTCGACGAGGCTCGCAGAGAGCATACCGACCGTTTCGGCATACTCTGGATCGGCGGGGACATAATGACCAATCCCGGCAACGTGAAACTCTATACCAACGGCTCCTCGGCGATGTTGGTCGAGGAGAGTGTGTCGGGGCAGATCGCCGACATCATCGAGAAGGAGAAACTCAAGGACTATAACATCGAAAATCTGTCGCAGATTCTCGACGAGGTGAAGACTACGGTCTATATGCAGGTCTTCCGCAACGACCAGATGCAGGACGACGGCAGCGACAAGCAGGCCAATTCGTCGGCCGTATCGACCGTCGTGGGGCTGGTGCTCGGTATGATCCTCTACATGTTCCTGATGATTTACGGCGCGATGGTCATGCAGTCGGTCATCGAGGAGAAGAACAACCGGGTGCTCGAAGTGGTCGTCTCTTCGATCAGCCCCTTCCGGCTGATGCTGGGCAAGATCCTGGGTATCGCTTCCGTCGCGGTGGTGCAGGTGCTCATCTGGGGCGTGCTGGTGTGCGGCGTGGGTGCGCTCGTCATGCCGCACCTGATCCCTGCCGAGATGATGGGAAGTGTCGAGGCGATGCGTGCCGGGACGCTCGATCCGACGGCGGCGGGCGTCGATATGGAGATGGTGCAGACGCTCGCCACGGCGACCGATTTCGGATATGTCTTCCAGATTTTCGCCTATCTGCTGCTCTACGTGATCGGTGGTTACCTGCTCTATTCGGCGATGTTCGCTGCCGTCGGTTCGGCTGTCGATAACGTGCAGGACGCACAGCAGTTGCAGACCCCGATCATGCTGCCGATCATCCTGAGTATCTTCGTGATGATGGTGGTGATGAAGGACCCCAATTCGCCGCTGGTCTTCTGGTGTTCGATGATTCCTTTCACCTCGCCCGTGGTGATGATGGCCCGCATCCCGTGCGGTATTCCGACCTGGGAGATCGTCGTGTCGCTCGCGGTGCTCTACGCTACGTTTATGGCTATGGTATGGCTCGCGGCGAAGATTTACCGCGTGGGTATCTTCATGTACGGCAAGAAACCTACCTTCAAGGAGCTTTACAAGTGGATCCGCTACAAATATTAGCGGGCACGCTGCGGGGCCGGCCGGATTTTATTTTTCCGGGCACCCTTTTTGCAGGAGGTAAATACAGAAAGGTTTTTTCATAAATAGATTTTTTGATCGCGGGTCCCGGTTGTCGCAAGACGGCCGGGACCTTTTCGTGATCCCTGTCCGGAGTCTGTTGAATCGACTGGTGCCGCTTGTTGCCGGTTCGAAACAAAAGAACCGTTTCCATCGGATTTCGGGCCGAAGTCCTTATTTTTGCCGGGAATTTGACGGGCGGAGGATCGTTTGCCGACATTCGCGGTATTCGTGGCGAGTTTGCGGTGCGGATGCGGGCGACGGGTTTCCGCTATCGGTTCTTCGGTATTCATTTCGCACCTTATTATTAATCGATAAATTTATTGACTTATGTTACACAGAAAAATCGGATGGATGCTGCTTTGTTCAGCGGTTCTGCTGGCATCGTGCAACGACGACGAAACGAATGGCAACGGCGGAAACGGCCCTGCCGTACCGCCTGCGGAGGTGACTGCCGATGTAGATTATGAAGTTTTCGGAGGAGAGGATATGCCGCAGCTCTTCGATATGCAGGCGAAGTACACCGATGCCGTCGGAAAGACCGTGACGGCGGATGTCGCTTCGCTGCCCTGGAGCATTTCTGTCAAAGGAGCGAAGGTTCCTTTCGAGGCGACTGTCGAACTGGTACTGACGGCTAAGGAAGAGGTTGCGGAACAAGCCGCCTACCGCGTGGGACTCGGCTCGGGCGTTTCCTATACAACTACCGACGGCCAATATAAGGAGGCGACCGGTGCCTCGACGATGACCATTGGAAAGGACAAGGTGGAGAAATACCGGCAAACCATTTTGGGAAGAACGTACAAAAGTACCGAACGGATCGAGGTTTCCGGGAAATAAGACCTGAACGAAAGAACTGATAAAAGGCTGTCACCCTCGGTGACAGCCTTTTTTATTGTGGATAAAAGAATCCCCTGCCGAAACGTCGGCAGGGGATTTCTTATTGAACGGAGCGTGCCGTTACCAGATAATCACGCGCTCCTCGACCGGCATATACATCTTGCCGTCGGTGATGTTGAAGGCATCGAAGAAATCCTGGAGGTTGCGCAGCGTAGCGTCCACGCGCCATTGACCGAGCGAGTGTACGTCGAGTTTGGTCAGACGGGCGATCTCCTCGTCGCGGATGTTCTGTGCCCAGACGGTCGCGTAGCTCAGGTAGAAGCGCTGAGCCGGCGTGAGGCCGTCGATCGGTTCGGGCTCGGTGCCGTTCAGCGAGTTCTTGAGTGCCGTGTAAGCCACGCGCAGACCGCCCTGATCGGCGATATTCTCGCCCAGACAGAGCGAACCGTTGGCGAAGATGGCCGGCTGGTCGCCGCGTGCGGGCAGCACCTCGATCGCATCGAATTGCTTGACCAGAATGTCGGTCTTCTGTTTGAAGGCTTCGGCATCGGCGTCGGTCCACCAGTTGTTCATGTTGCCGTCCTTGTCGAACTGACGGCCCTGATCGTCGAATCCGTGCGTCATCTCGTGTCCGATCACTACGCCGATAGCGCCGTAGTTCACCGCGTCGTCGGCTGCCGGGTTGAAGAACGGCGGCTGAAGGATTGCTGCCGGGAAGCAGATTTCATTGGTGGTCGGGTTGTAGTAGGCATTGACCGTTTGCGGAGTCATGTGCCACTCTTCGGGATCGACGGGTTTATCCGTTTTGGCAAGCGCATCGCGGGTCGCCCATTCGCTGGCACGCTGGATATTCTCCCAGTAGGAGAGGGTCGGGTCGATTTCGAGCGTGGAGTAGTCCTTCCACTTGTCGGGGTAGCCGATTTTTACGCGGAAAGCGGCGAGTTTCTCGCGGGCGCGCATCTTGGTCGAGTCGCTCATCCAGTCGAGCTGGTCGATGTGTTGGCCGAGGGCCGTGCGGAGATTCTCCACCAGGGTCATCATGCGGGCCTTGTCCTCGGCGGGGAAGAACTTCTCGACGTACATTTCGCCTACGGCCTCGCCCAGGGCGCTGTTGGGAATGGCCATGGCACGTTTCCAGCGGGGACGGGGCTCCTGCTTGCCCGACATCGTGCGGCCGTAGAAGTCGAACGATGCGGCGTAGAAGTTATCGTCCAGGTAGGGTGCTGCGGCGTTGAGGTATTGCGATGCCAGGTAGTAGCGCAAGTCTTCGATCGGAGTGGTTTCGATCAGCTTGTTCAGCGCCTCCATGTATTCGGGCTGGCAGACGATCACACGCTCGGGATTGATTCCGGAGAATGCGAAGAGCTGTGCCCAGTCGATGGCGTCGTAGTTCTTTTTCAGATCGGCGGTCGTCATCGGGTTGTACATGCGCTGAATATCGCGCAGCTCGACGTTCGAACGCATGTTCTTGGCCAGTTCGGTTTCGATGCGCATAACGGCGTCGGTCGCCTTGCCTGCCTCGGACTCTTCGAGTCCGGCCAGCGTGAAGAGCCGGTTCAGATAAGTTTTGTAGGCTTCGCGGATCGATTCGTTCTCGGCGTCGAGGTAGTAGTCGCGGTCACCCATGCCGATACCCGACTGTCCGATATAGAGGGCATTGACTTTGCTGTCCTTCAGATCGGCCTGGGGACCGAAGCTGAACAGGGGCGAGCTCGAAGTCAGCTGCATCACGGACAGGATCGGAGTGAGTTGTTCCTTCTTGTCGAGGGACAGGATGGTTTTCAGCTCGGCCTTGACGGGAGCGGCGCCCTCCTTGTTCAGGCGTACCGAGTCGAGGCCCAGCTTGTAGAGGTCGGCGATTTTCTGATTGACCGTGCCCTTCGCAGGGTTCTCCTTGGTCATCTGGGTGAAGAGCTCGTTGATGCGAATCTCGTTGTTGTCGCTCAGCACGTTGAACATGTTGTAGCTCGAATGTTCAGGTTTGAGCGGATTTTTAGCCTGCCAGCCGCCCGTGGCGTACTGGTAGAAACTCTCGTTGGGGGCGACCGAGGTGTCCATGTTGGACGGATCGAGCGCCGGCGTCGAGTTGGTCGGTTTGTTTTGGCAGCCCATCATACAAAGAACGGTTGCAGCGAAAAGAATTTTTTTCATTGGTTGTTTACTCTAAATATTTTAAGGTTTCTGTCTGTTTTCGATTCAGTACGGAGAGCGGTTCGATGGGACCGCGCTCTGTTCGTGCCCGGCTTATTTGCGGATGGCCGCCACACCCGGCAGCTCCTTGCCTTCGATGTATTCGAGCAGTGCGCCGCCGCCCGTAGAGACGTAGCTCACCTTGTCGGCCAGGCCGAACTTGTTGATGCAGGCCACCGAATCGCCGCCGCCGATGAGCGAGAAGGCTCCTTTCGAAGTGGCTTCGGCGATCGCTTCGGCCACGGCTTTCGAGCCGGTAGCGAACTTGTCCATCTCGAAAACACCTACGGGGCCGTTCCACAGGATCGTCTTGCAGCCCAGGATGTGTTCGCGGAAAATCTTCTTGCCCTCCTCGCCGATGTCGAGGCCCATCCAGCCGTCGGGGATATCGTTCACCGGAGCCTGGCGCGTATCGGCATCCTCGGCGAATTTGTCGGCGATCAGCGCATCGGGCGAGAATACCAGCTTCACGCCGCGCTCCTCGGCTTTCTTCACGATTTCGAGTGCCGTGGGGAACATCTCCGGCTCGCAGAGCGAGTTGCCGACTTTGCCGCCCTGCGCCGCTGCGAAGGTGTAGGACATACCGCCGCCGATGACGATCGAATCGACCTTCTCCATCAGGTTTTCGAGGATCGAGATCTTGGTCGAAACTTTCGACCCGCCGATGATCGCCGCGAACGGGCGCCGGGGGTTCAGCATCAGACGATCGACCGCCTGCAATTCGTTCTCCATCACGTAGCCGAACATCTTGTCGTGGGGGAATTTATCGGCGATCAGGGCTGTCGAGGCGTGTGCGCGGTGCGCGGTGCCGAAAGCGTCGTTGATGTAGCAGTCGGCATACGAGGCCAGCCGCTCGACGAACTCTTTCTGCGAGGCTTTGACCGCTTTTTTGGCTGCGGCCTTCTCCTCTTCCGAAGCATCTTCGGCGAGTCCGCGGGGCTTGCCCTCCTCCTCGGCGTAGAAACGCAGGTTTTCGAGCAGCATCACCTCGCCGGGTTTGAGGTTCCGGGCTGTTTCGGCCGCTTTTTCTCCCATGCAGTCGCCGGCGAAAATCACGGGTTTGCCCAGCAGCTTTTCGATCGCGGGGACGATCTGTCCGAGCGAATATTTCATATCGTTGTTCTTCTTGGGCCGTCCCAGATGCGACATCAGGATTACCGAGCCGCCCGCGTCGAGTACCTTGCGGATCGTGGGGATCGCCGCCCGGATGCGGGTGTCGTCCGTTACCTGGCCCTTGTCGTCGAGGGGGACGTTGAAGTCCACGCGGATAATCGCCCGCTTGCCTTTGAAATCGTAAGAATCGATTTTGAACATAATTCGAAATATTTAATGGTTGAACGTGCTGGTTCCACAACCGGCTATAACGTGACAAATTTACATAAATTCTCTGGAATAACCTCGAAAAACGGGAGAAATGGCACTAAATGACTTAATGTCAATACCGTTAGAGTGTCAGATGCTGCCAAGCCGAAAATGCTGAAAAAGCAAAGAAATGCAGAGCTAAGCAGGAGAACGGTTTGCAAATCATTACCCGCTGAAAGGTGATTTTTAACACATGACACTGATATTTACTTCGTATGGCTTTGATTGGCTTACAAGGTCTAACTCGTTGATATATAACTTTGCAAACAAAAAAAAACGAGTATGGCAAGAAGTACATTCAAAGTGCTGTTCTACGTGAACGGCAGCAAGGAGAAAGACGGCATTGTCCCCATTATGGGACGAGTGACAATCAACGGGACTGTGGCGCAGTTCAGTTGCAAACGGAGCATCCCGAAAACGCTTTGGGATGCGAAAGGCAACCGAGCCAAAGGCAAAAGCAGCGAAGCACGGGACATCAACCACGCCTTGGACAACATCAAGGCGCAAATCATCAAACACTACCAGCGCATTTCAGACCGTGAGGCATACGTTACGGCTGAAATGGTGCGCAATGCCTATCAAGGTATCGGCAGCGAGTATGAAACCCTGTTGAAAGCGTTTGACAAGGAGAACGAAACATTCAAGAAGCGTGTGGGCAAAGACAGGGTTATGGCTACCTATCTGTCACGGGTAAGAGCAAGAAACCATGTAGCCGCCTTTATCAAGTCTTTCTACAGGCGCAGCGACATGTCCATGCTGGAACTTACTCCTGACTTCATCAAGGAGTTTGCCGCTTACCTCTCAACGGAAGCAGGGCTGCATAACGGAACGATATGGGAGAAATGTATGTGGCTGAAAGGTGTGGTGATGAGGGCGCACTACAACGGACTGATACCACGCAACCCTTTCGCACAGTTTCACATCAGCCCCAACGTAAAGGAGCGTGAATATCTGACAGAGGATGAATTGAAAGCGGTAATGATACACGAGTTAGCAGACAGCAAGCTCGCATACATCCGTGACATCTTCGTCTTTGCCAGTTTCACTGCCCTCTCGTTCGTGGATATTCAAGAACTGACCTATGATGATATTGTGGAAGTGAACGGCGAGAAATGGATATTGTCAAAGCGGCACAAGACCAAAGTACCGTTCCAAGTGAAGCTGTTGGATATTCCGTTGCAGATTATCGAGCGTTACAAATCGCAGCAAGAAAACAACCTTGTGTTTCCCAATCTTAACTATTGGTCTGTGTGCAAACCGCTTAAAAAGATGATAAAGGAATGCGGTATAAACAAGTCAATTAGCTTCCATTGCTCAAGACATGGCTTCGCAACGCTGGCTTTGAGTAAGGGTATGCCCATTGAAAGCGTAAGCCGTGTATTGGGGCATACCAATATCGTCACGACCCAGCTCTACGCAAAGATTACCATACAGAAAATAGATGATGACCTCACGAAATTCGGGAACAAACTCAACCAGTCGTTTAACAACATATCAATGGGATAAGTATGAAAAGAGGTATCATAACAATAGGCGAATCCGGCAACATCATCATGCCTGAGAATGTCGCTGACATTTGGATGAGCGAGTTGGATCTTGTGGAACTGTTCGGGGTGACAGCCCCGACAATCCGTGCTGCCATTAAAGCCGTGTACAAAATCGGTGTCCTGAAAGAATACGAGGTGCAGAAGTATATACGATTGGAGAACGGCTATCATGCTGATGTGTTTAGCTTCCCGATAGTTGTCGCCCTTGCTTTCCGTATCAATACTTTTGGTGCGGAACAAGTGCGCAATGCCATTCTTGAAAGGGTGTGTTTGCGAAAAGAGAAACAGAACATCCTCTTTTCGCTGAACATTACCGATACGATAAGTCAGAAATACTTTGCATAGGCGTACTGCCATTCACACATACTCACGCCCCGAAGAAGCACCTGTTTTCAGCCCTGTTTCTTCGGGATTTTTTGTTTTTCAAGCCTCGAAACACCAACTTTTCTGTTGCGAGGTATTTTTTGCTGCGTTCTGCTATGATTTGCGTATCAAGTTATCCGACAGTTGATTATATTTTTGCGACTGACATTTTTTCAAACTAAAATCATTGAAATATGGAAGCAAACAAAGTAAAAGACAGTCACCGACCGCCCACAGATGGCGGTATGGCAAAGGAAGAGTTCATCCGTGTCGGCACAACGCTCTACAAGATTGTGGAACAGCCGAGACTGAACGGAGGGTATGTAAGAAAACGCATCGCATGGAACAACGAGACACTGCGCCAAGACTACGGCAAGGACTACATCGGCAGCGTACCCAAGTATGACGGTTTCTGCACTGTACCCGAACACGTCAGTTATCAGCCTGTAATCGGCAAGTTCCTAAATCTCTACGAGCCGATAGACCACCAACCGCATGAGGGCGATTTCTCCTCTATCCGCTCGTTGGTGGAACACATTTTCGGGGAGCAATACGAGTTGGGTATGGATTATCTCCAACTGCTATATCTGCAACCCATACAGAAGTTACCCATCCTGTTGTTGGTGTCGGAGGAACGAAACACGGGCAAAAGCACATTCCTCAATTTTCTGAAAGCCCTGTTTCAGAACAACGTGACATTCAACACCAACGAGGATTTCCGCAGCCAGTTCAATTCCGACTGGGCAGGGAAACTCCTTATTGTGGTGGATGAGGTACTGTTGAGCCGCAGGGAGGACAGCGAGCGGTTGAAGAACCTAAGCACGGCATTATCCTACAAGGTGGAAGCCAAAGGCAAAGACCGTAACGAGATAGCATTCTTCGCCAAGTTCGTGCTGTGTTCCAACAACGAGTATCTGCCTGTCATCATTGATGCAGGTGAAACACGCTATTGGGTGCGCAAGATAGACCGCTTGCAGTCTGATGATACCGACTTCCTGCAAAAGCTGAAAGCGGAGATACCCGCTTTCCTTTACCATTTGCAGCACAGGAAGCTATCCACCGAAAAGAAAAGCCGTATGTGGTTCGCACCATCGCTGCTGCATACCGAAGCTTTGCAGCGCATCATCCGCAGCAACCGCAACAGATTGGAGATAGAGATGCACGAGCTAATCCTCGACATCATGGAGAGCGTAGGTACGGACACTTTCTCTTTTTGCCCGAATGACCTGCTGGTACTGCTGACGAACACGCAGGTCAAAGCAGAGAAGCACCAAGTGCGGAAAGTGTTGCAGGAGTGCTGGAAACTGCCCCCTGCACAGAATGGACTGACATATACCACCTACCAACTGAACTATAATCGGGAATGTCGGTACGAACCTATACGAAGGGTCGGACGCTTCTACACCGTCACAAGGGAGCAACTTGAATCCCTGTAATTCCACTGTTTTTTGTTGAATTGATGAAAAAGGATATAACCATACTAATAATAAACGATATACACTCTCAACAAAATCTCAACAGACCAAAAGAGAAGTTGAGAATAGGACCCCGACCGATTGTTGATTTCTCTTTTGGCGAGTGCTTTGTTGAGAAGTTGTTGAGTATATATAAATTTGAATATAAGCACATTAAGCCATCCATTCATCAAATCAACAGTTTTTCATTCATCATCCAATCCATAGAAATATTACTTATGACTATACAGGAAGCAAAACAAATCAGAATAGCAGACTATCTGCAAAGTTTGGGCTATAAGCCCGTCAAGCAACAAGGCAACAGCCTATGGTACAAGTCACCGATGAGAGAGGAAACCGAAGCCTCGTTCAAGGTAAACACCGAACTCAACCAATGGTATGACTTCGGCATCAGCAAAGGCGGCAACATCATCGCATTAGCTTCAGAACTCTACCGTTCCGACAATGTGCCGTATCTGTTGGAGTGCATCGCCAGACGGACACCGCACTTGCACACCGCCAGCCATGCGCCATCCTCTTTTGGTCGGCAATCCGTTTCAGAACCGATGTACCGACACCTGCAAGTAATGGAGCTGTCCTCTTCTGCGCTGCTGTCCTATTTACAGGAGCGAGGGATAAACACAGAACTCGCCAAGAGGGAATGTCGGGAACTCCGTTTTGAAAACAAGGGTAAGCCATATTTCGCCATCGGCTTCTCGAATATGGCAGGAGGTTATGAGGTGCGCAACCGCTATTTCAAAGGTTGTGTCGCTCCAAAGGATATCACCCATATCCGACAACAGGGAGAGCCACGAAGTGTGTGCTATCTTTTCGAGGGCTTCATGGATTACCTCTCGTTCCTTACCATCCGCATGAAAAACAATCCGCAGTACCCACGACTGACCACGCAGGACTATATCATCTTGAACTCCGTTTCCAATCTCGCAAAGGCGGAAAGCATATTGGCTGACTATTCCCAAATCGGCTGTTTCCTTGACAATGACACGGCAGGACGGACAGCCTGTGAGCATCTGCGGGCAAGATTCGGAGAACGTCTTTCCGACAAGTCTATACATTACAGTGAGTATAAGGACTTGAATGAATACCTGTGCGGTAAGCTTTTGTCCCAATCGGCAGAGCCGATGAAGCAGGAGAGGCAAGTCCAATCCGCAAGGCGGATGATGCAGCCACCGAAAAAACGGGGGCTGAAGATGTAGGGAGGGGGACGCTTGCAGCCGTGCGGATATTTGCCAGCGGAAAATACCATAGCTTATTAGGGAATTTTCCGAGCCGCATTACTCCGTACCGCTGAAAATTCCCCAATAAGCCAAAGAGGTTGCACCTCTCTGGACTCTCCACGACCAACGGCAAGAGCCGTGCAGGAGAATAGTCGACCATTGTTTCACAAGCTAAAAAAGAAAGGATTATTATATGGGTTATGTAGTATTACATATGGAAAAGACAAGCGGAACGGATTCCGCCATGTCAGCGCACATAGAGCGCACCATCAAACCGAAGAATGCCGATGAGAGTAGGACACACCTCAATCGGGAACTGATAAAGTTTCCTGACGGAGTGGAGAATAGGACACAAGCCATACAGCAACGATTGGATACCGCAGGGTTGACACGCAAAATTGGAAACAACCAAGTAAGGGCTATCCGTATATTGCTTACGGGAACCCACGAGGATATGGAACGTATCACCGACGAGGGCAGACTTGATGAGTGGTGTAACGACAATCTGAAATACCTTGCCGACACATTCGGCAAGGAGAATATCGTGTCGGCAGTCTTACACATGGATGAGCAGACACCGCACATACACGCTACCCTTGTTCCGATAGTCAAGGGAGAACGTAAGCGCAAGAAGAAAGAGGAACAGGTAAAGAAACGCTACCGCAAGAAGCCGACCAATACCGTAAGGCTGTGTGCTGATGATATTATGACACGTGCCAAACTCAAATACTATCAGGACACCTATGCCCAATCCATGTGCGGTTATGGATTGCAGCGTGGTATAGACGGCTCGGAAGCAAGGCATATCACCACACGGCAGTATTACCGTGATTTGGTGCGGCAAACGGAACAGTTGCAGACTGATATAGGGCAACTCCAAGACCGTAAAGAGACGGCACAGGAAGAGCTGAAACGAGCCAAGAAAGAGGTGCAGACCGAGAAACTGAAAGGCGCAGCCACGACCGCAGCGACCAACATAGCCGAGAGCGTAGGTTCTCTTTTCGGCAGCAACAAGGTCAAGACATTGGAGAGGGAGAACAGGAATTTGTATGGGCGTGTATCTGAACTTGAAAAAGAAGCACGACAAAGGGAACAGCAACAGGCGAAACGCATACAGGAAATAACGGATGCTTACGAGCAACGCCACCGCAAGCTGTCCGAGTTCACTGACTTTGTGAAACGCTACTTCCCGTATGTGGAGAAGCTGATGCCGACAATAAATTTTCTACGTGAACGCTTGGGCTTCAATGACGACATAATCCGAAGATTATGTACTTTCAAGGATGTTCCCATAAAAGGCAAACTTCATTCTTCCGAGTTCAGCCGAGACTTTGAAACCCAACGTGCTGTATGTTCCATCAAAGAGGATGAAAACGGAAAGTTCGATTTCAAGATTGACGGGGTATCACATGTGAATTGGTTCAGAAAGAAGATGAATGAGTTTAGGGAAGCAATCGGAATACCGAAGCCGAGACAGAACAGAGGTATGCAACTGTAAATCAAAATAAAGTCGTGATAGTTGAATGGCATATCACGGATTTTTTATACTTTTGTATTCGGATTGAGATAACTCTATCCAAGACATACGAAAAAAGAAGAAGCGTTATGCTTATCTTGTAGAACGGAAACCTGAGAAATTTCTGAATTGTGTACAAGGGTAGCATAGTGGTTCTCACGCTATAGCGTGGGCTGCTATTACTACATCTGTACACAGGGTTTTCTCAGGACCTCCGAACTAAGACGTAGCATCTGCAGTGCCACGCTTCGTGTTTTGGACATTGTTAATAATTATCATTAAAATAGCAAGCATTATGAAGAATGTTATTACTTTATTATTCTGTGCAGTTGCATTAGTTATGACTTCTTGCACACTATCTAACGAGGATAAAGCTGAGAAATTGGTTAAAGAGACCCTTAAAGATTATCTCTATCACCCAGATTCTTATGAGCCAATATCAACAAGGGTTGATAGTATGTTCATTGATGTAACTACTATTGAACCTATTATGGAAATTAGCGATGATATTAAAGATTTGATGTCCAAAATAAATAGATGTAAAAATAAAATTGAATCCGCCGAATCATCTATGGATATTTGGACTCCTAATGGTTACTCTTCTCAATTTTCTCGTGGAGAGTATGCACGGGCAAAGAAAGAAAAAGAAGAGGCTAAATCTGACTTAAATAAATATACAAAGAAACTTTCAGAACAACTTGCTTCGCTGAAAGAAAACGTTGCTAAATATCACAAAGGAGAATTTACCGGTTGGGCAGTAAGCCATAGATTTAGGAGTCTTAATGGTGCGGGTTCAATGACAATCCCGGGAGAAATGATTTTCTTTTGCGATAAAGATTTTACAACTTGTGGTGGCTATGAAGTTGATAAGTTCGAGGGCTTTGCAAAAATTTTGAAAGCTGTAGATGAAGCAACTTCTGATGAAGATATAATGGATTATTTTAAGGAAAATAGTTTCTTGCTATAATTCCTGTTTTTATTTGGCGCAAGCATTTATCAACGGTAAGTTTTTTCTAATATGCAGTCATTGTTTATTTGGGTAATTTGTGTTATCGCTATTTTAATTGTTGTAATGGCTATAGTACGAACACGCCTAAAAAACAAGTCCAAAGAACTTTCTGAGAAATTAGACCATATATCTCCATATAAAGATAAATCAAATTATGAGCAAGCTAAAGAAAGATTGTCAACACTCAATGATAGTGTATTTGTTGATATTACGACCGACCTAAACAATGAATTTCATGGCAAGATAATATCAGCAACGCAAGAAATAGACTTTACAAATCATTATAAACCATATTTTGAAGAAGCACATTCACTTGCCAAGCAACTTGAAGCATTCCATATTACCCCATCTGAAACAATTTCAAAACTAATCTGTGATTTTGGGAACATCAATAGGCTTGTCAAACTACATAATGAAGCAGTTATAAATCATATACTTGATACACATAAAGAGTTTTTTGACCATTGTCTGAAATATCCATTAGATAAGCAACAAAGGCGTTCCATTGTTTCGGAAGAAGATAACTGTCTTGTTGTTAGTAGCGCAGGTAGCGGTAAAACTTCATCTATTGTGGGGAAAGTCAAATATCTTACGGAAATTAAAGGTATTGCCCCTCAAAGAATATTGCTTATCAGTTATACTAATAAAGCCGCTGCTGAACTAACTGAAAGAATGGCAACAAATGGATTAAAAGGTTATACCTTCCATAAATTAGCACTTGATATAATCGGAAAAGAGACGGGTATAAAACCATCTATTTGTGATAATACAGATGCCTTGTTTGTTGAGATATATCATAGCCTGTTAAAAGACACTGCCTTTAAGAAAAGCATTGTCGAGTATTTCATAGACTACTCGACCAACGAAGCCGATTGGGAAAAACGCAAGAGTGATAGGCGAGAGCAATTATCAGAGTTAAAGAACGTACAACTGAAAGCGATGTTCCCTGACATGGACGGCAAAACAATATATGTTAGGAGTGAACAGGAGCAAAAGATATGTTTTGTACTGTCTTCGCTTAGTGTAAAGTTCAGATATGAAGAAGCGTATGAACATCAATTGGCGGATGAGATGCACTCTCAATATCGTCCCGATTTTTCGATATACTTTAACAAAGAGGGAGAGACTAAACGCATTTACTTGGAACATTTTGGAGTTGATGACCACAGTCTTGTTCCTGTTTGGTTTGCAAAAGATAAGAATATCACATACGAAGAAGCCAATCAAAAATATAATGACGGGATAACTTGGAAAAAAGCAGCTCACGAAAAGTATGGAACACAGCTATTAGTAACATCAAGTGCTGATTTCCATTATTCAGATATAAGAGATAAACTTAGAACGCTATTAAGTAATGCAGGCGTACCCATTCAAGAAAAAACTGATGAAGAGTTATACGATTTAGTCCTACCTAAAGGCAGCAAACAAGAAAAAGCATTCATAAGACTTGTTGTTACCTTCTCCACATTGGTCAAATCAAGCTGTAAATCCCTTAATGAAGTTTTGAAAGAAGCATACAAAGCCAATGATGAACGAAGTACTTTTATTATAGAGAATATATTTCAACCTGTTTATGAGCGTTATATACAAGCGTTAAGCGAAAGCAAACAAATAGATTTTACAGATGCTATTCTTAAAGCCACAGAAATATGTCGTACTTCACACCCTGTTGAGTATGACTATATTATAGTGGATGAATTTCAGGATATATCAGTTGACCGTTATAACTTCTTGAAGGCATTGCGAGAAGGGAATCCTCCTGCAAAATTGTATTGTGTGGGTGATGATTGGCAATCCATATATCGTTTTTCAGGAAGTGATATGGCTCTTTTTAATCAATTCCCCGAATACTTTGGTGCAACTGAGATAAACAAAATTGAGACTACATACAGATTTGGAGAACCTTTGGTTGCCTTATCCTCTCAGTTTATACAACGCAATAAAGCCCAAATACAAAAGAATATTCGTCCGTTCAATGCAGAAACTAAAACTGAATTAGAGTTCCATCCATACGAAAGACGTGATTATTGCAACACAATAGGACAGCTGATAGCTTCTATTCCATCAGACAAATCCGTGTTCTTATTGGGACGCTATTCTTTTGATGATTATTATCTGTCATTTATGTATCAATCCTTTAAAGAGGGTAATAGATTCTATTATGTGATAGGAGGACGAAAAATCGAATTCTTGACAGTACATAAATCCAAAGGGCTTGAAGCAGATTATGTAATTTTGCTGCAATGTAATAAGGACACTTACGGTTTTCCCTCACTTGTTAGCGATGACCCTGTGCTCAGCTATGTACTTACTAAAAGCGACCAATTCCCATTCGGAGAAGAACGCAGATTATTCTACGTTGCAATAACAAGGGCTAAAATGAAAACACTTGTATTATATGACAAGCGTTTTCCCTCTGTATTTGTAGATGAATTTTTACATCCCGAAAAAATCTCCGATGAAAGCTATGAAAAACATCCTAACGCCAATAAGCGATGGACGAGAAAAGCAGACCAATTTCTATTGAAATTACATAGTGAGGGCAAAAGCATTAAGTATATTGCAGCCAAAATGGGCAGAAGTCAAACTTCAATTGTAATGCGATTGAACAAATTAAATCAATAGTCATTTTTTCCTTTGATACACTTTGTATGTATCGGGATTTTCACTATCTTTGTCCTTTGAAATGAGTTACTTGAAAAGCAATTCAAGGCAAAACAAAGCAAATGGCACGGTTGCCAAGTCATTACCTCAAAAATGGGTAATTCTCCCAAAGTCCTTTGTATAAGGCACTAAGAAAAGTCTTCCAGAATTAGCAAAATAGTTTGTAAATGCGTCGTGTCCGCCGGGGAATTTGAGATTGCGGGGGCGGGAAACGATCCTGCGGATCGCTTTCCGATGCCGGAATTTGTCCTTTTGCCTCGTGCCGGCGCTCTGTTTTCGGTGGAACATAGCGGGTTGTCCGTTTATTCCGTTTTCGTTCGCGGACGACTTCGGCGACCGGTCGCAAACTTGCGGAATCCGGGCCGGATTTTGCCGGATACCGCCTTGCGGGGCCCGGGATTTGCAGGGGTTGCCGTCGGGGAG
>PPYF01506435.1_pt1 | contig 58297 bp, 41 predicted proteins | sample 1559871 | NCBI WGS metagenome assembly PPYF01 (sample SAMN08240021, study PRJNA423297) | Human gut metagenome, whole genome shotgun sequencing project. | reverse complement strand
GTATGACCGCCGCCTGCTGACGCGCGGTATTCAGCCGAACGTGTATGCCATTCACGAGAGCAACCATATTCCGAGCATGTCGATTGAGTATTTCCATCAGGGTGATGCACGCCTGAAAACCGACATCGAACGCCTTGTGACGGCAATGCGTGATGCAAAGGAATACGGTTCGATTTTGAATGTTGCACCGGTGGATTTTGCACGGCTGTACATTCGATTTGACGAAATCCGCGACGAAATACATATGATGCAGCCTGTTGTGATGGACGAGCTACTGCCGATGGTACAGTGCGCCGAACTGTTGGCACAGAAGTACGATGTAGTGGTGACGAACCCGCCGTATATGGGCGGCTCGGGTATGGATGCCACGCTGTCCAGCTATGTGAAGAAGCATTATCCGGATAGCAAGAGTGATCTGTTCTCTTGTTTTATTGAACGCGGCAATCAGATGGTTGATATGCATGGTTATAACTGTATGGTAACTATGCAGAGCTGGATGTTCCTATCTAGTTTTGAAAAAATGCGCGAAAAAGTTTTGAGCACAAAAACAATAACCAATCTAATGCATATGGAAAATATGGTTATGGGTATTGCGTTTGGTACGGCTGTGACTGTATTCCGAAACGACCATGTTAGTGGTTATAAAGGCACCTATAATCAGATTAAGTTGCAGGACATCGAAAATAGCGTTCCTAGAGAATTTCCGGTTAAAAGTAACCGTTTCGCTCAGACTAGTACGGATAATTTCTCAAAAATCCCCGGTTCTCCGGTGGCGTATTGGGCAAGCAATGCTCTATTAAGGTGTTATGAAAACGGCACACCTTTAGGACAGATTGCTGCACCGCGAAAGGGCAATTCAACCTCGGATAATAACCGTTTCCTTCGGTTGTGGTATGAAGTCGATATTAACAAGGAAAATTACGGATGCAAACAACTTGTTCGAGAAGAGACGCTCGTTAAGCGTTGGTTTCCATATAACAAAGGTGGCGGTTACAAAAAGTGGTACGGTTACAACGAGTACATGATCGACTGGTATGATGACGCTGCTGCAATTAGGGCAATTAAGACCGCCGTTATAGCAAACTATCAATACTTTATGAAACCCGGATTAACTTGGTCAACAGTTACAAGTGGAGGATTTAGTTTACGCAAATTTGGTCATGGATATATCTTTGACAATGGTGGCTGCTGTGTTTTTGAGTTAGGTTCAAAAGCAAATTACATTTTAGGTGTAATGAACTCGATTGTTTTCAAATATATTTTTGGACAATCAAACCCCACCATAAACTCGCAGTCTGGTGAAGTGGCAAAGTTCCCCGTAATAATTGAGCAGGATAATCGAATTGATTCCGTGGTCGATGAAAATGTGGCTATTGCGAAGATGGACTGGGATTCTTATGAAACCTCGTGGGATTTTAAGCGGAGCCCGTTGGTGTAAATTATGAAAAATGATATTCTGAAGATTACGAAAATGGGCAATTCCTATGAATTAAGCCGTGAGCAATGGGATGGTAATAAAGGTTATATTAGTGACTATCCGGGACTGTTGGAGGAAATCAAGAAATACACATGGACGTATAGAAAAGGAGATCATCCATATCTGGGGTGTTCAAAATTTAAAATCTCTTTACATCGTTTTGTGTTAGATTTTCTTTATGGACGAGATAGAGTAAGTCAAATGCTTGAAAGAGATTGTATAATTGAACATTTAGACAATGATGGATTAAATTGTAGATATAATAATTTGCATATTGTTACCTCTGATGAGAATAAAACAAAAGCATTTTCTATTGATAAAAAATTGGCGAAGCAGAAGATTATTCCTAATTTTATCACTGATGTATTTTATGATCATGACGAGAAATATTATCAGTTACAGATTACATTCAACAAAGATCTTTTTAAACTGAGAGAACGCAATCAGATAAAGGCGAAAGCCCAATATATAGAAGCTTTTTATTGTATTTACAATGAATTTACTGATTTATTTTTGGATTGGTACTATATCTTGCCGTACCAAACGAATGGGAGATTTGATTTAAATAAGTTCCATGCGAATTGCCTAATGGCTAAAAAAAGGCCCGATATTTACTTGACTAAGGAAGAAGAACAGCAGGCTTTTATTGAAAGAGATGGGAAAATCTATTTTCCATTACGCACTGAAGGTGAAAATGGTATATCTGTTATTGTAAAAAGTGGTTATGTCGATTTAAAAGAAAAATTAAAGGAGTAAGAATTGTGTCACAACTAATCTCCACAAAATACACCGCATGGAAACAAGAATGCGAAAACCGTTTCCAGCAGCTAAAATCCAACGAGGAGGCGCTCAACCGCATCTTCATCGACATTTACGGCCTGCAGGACGAGCTGACGCCGGAGGTGGCCGACAAGGACATCACCGTGCACCGCGTGTTCGACAGCAAGGACGATGTGCCGGAGTCTATGAAAGGCTCAAACTACGTCCGCACCATGCACGACGAGATCGTGTCGCTGGTGTCTTACGCGGTCGGCTGTATGTTCGGCCGCTACTCGCTCGATATGGACGGCCTCGCCTACGCCGGCGGCGAATGGGATGCAAGCAAATATAAAACCTTCCAACCTGACCCGGACAACATCATCCCGATCTGCGATGACGAGTATTTCGACGATGATATTACCGGGCGGTTTATCGAGTTCGTGCGCGTGGTCTACGGCGCGGATACGCTGGAGGAAAACCTTAAATTTGTCGCCGATGCGCTCGGCGGCAAGGGTACGCCGCGAGAGGTCATTCGCAGCTACTTTTTGAACGGATTTTACGCCGATCACGTCAAAACCTATCAGAAACGCCCGATTTACTGGCTGTTTGACAGCGGTAAAAAGAATGGCTTCAAGGCGCTCATTTATATGCACCGCTACCAGCGCGATTTGATGGCTCGTCTGCGTACTGACTATGTTCACGAGCAGCAGGAGCGCTACCGCACCCAGTTGAACCAGATTGGCGATGCACTGGCGCACGCAGCCTCGTCCGAGCGCGTCAAGCTGAATAAATTGCAGAAAAAGTTTCAGGATCAGGCCGCAGAGTTGCAAAAGTACGAGGAAAAGGTGCATCATCTTGCTGATCAGAACATCGAGATCGACCTCGACGACGGCGTAAAGCACAACTATGCGCTCTTCGCCGATGTGCTGGCGAAGATCAAGTAAGGAAAATACATATGGAAGAGAAGAAAGTATTTCACAGTCCGAGCCCGATCTGGACAGATGAGGTGTGGGCCTTTATTCAACTTGAAACCGCTAAATCTTTCGCGGTACATAAAGGCTGCGTTGCCGAGATTGATAAACTGTATCAAAAAGATAAATACCGCTATTATGAGCTGTCCAAACAGCATCCTATGTATAATTTCAAACTTATACTGAGCATGAAACTTGAGTGGCAGATTAACTGCCGCCATGCGCTGGGCATTCTGTGGGCGGCTGACGAAGATGCGGATCTGCGCGGTAAACTGCTGCGCCTCATCAAACGAACAGCTCCTTTACTGTATCATTATGCAGTATTGCCAAATCGTAAAAATACAGAGGCGCATTTTAAGGCTAGAAGTAAGTATGTAGATGATATTATATTTACTGGTTTTACAGATGGTTTTATTGACTATCTGCTAACGTGGACATATCCTTCTGTTGACGAAATGCCGCAGGGCGCGAAAGGCGAATATGATGGCAGCCTGAAATATGCGTATAATGTTTTGAACCAGAAGGCAACGTTGGAAAAGCTGTTTGCCGATCACGATCCTCCAACTGTGAATGAGAAACGACTTCAGGATTATGTGAATTCGTGGGCTCATGTTGATTTTATCGTACGATTCTGTAACAAAGAGCCCTTTCCACCAAGTCAGAATGAATCGCTAGCACAGCTTATCTTGCAAGACCCAGTCAACGCCCGTCAGATCGTCGAGGGGTACGCAGCAGTTAATCGTCTGTTTGAAATCGCAGGCCTGACATGGGAAAACATGCTCGACCAGTCACCGCTTGACGGAAAGACACATCAATTGATTGTGGATGTTGCATACAGCGAAAACAAAAAGCAGAAAAGAGTGTTTGATCCTAAAGAATATGCGTATTGTATCGCGATGTATCGATTGATCGAAGAATATGGCCGTACCAAAGAAAAATTCTTTGCTGAGAACGAAGATAATCTAGGACTGGAGCTTCACAAGCGCGATGAACAGATTCAATCTCTGACTGGCCAGCTTACCGCCCTGACAGAACAAAACCAGCGTCTGAAGCAGGAAAATGAGCAGCTAAAGCAAAATGAACTACTGCGCCGCAAAGAAGAGAATGATCTTATTCGCAAGGCAACCAAACCATTGCAAAAGCAGGTTGATATGTTACAGAAACAGCTCCGACAGATACAGGAAGCAAACTATGACAACGCAGAATTGCGTGAATTTATCTTCCATCTCGAAGACACGGTTCCCGAAAAGGATATACCGGTGGATTTTGCAGAACTGTCCGGTAGATACAAGATCGCAACCCTCGGTGGGCATGAAATTCTGCGAAATAAGCTAAAGGAAAAGTTCCCGGACTTCAAAGTGCTGGATGGCACGCAAAACAGTCTGGATTTTTCGGCGCTGCTCAAATCTACAGATATATTGTTTATCTTTACAGGTCATATGAGCCATGCCGTTTACGAAAAAGCCATTGCCGCTGTCAGTCAAAACAACTGTAAATTTTACTATATCAACAATGCAACCAATCTGGATATTATTACAGCCCAGATGAGTCGGTATTTGTTAGAATCTATCTGAATTGAGGAGGCGCACGATGTCAATCGAACGCATTGAATTTAATCTGAAAGAGCGTTTTGCGGCTCCCCTGCCGGAGTTCTACCGCCGCCGCATCGTATTCTGGGAGGACCCAGAGCGCGAATTCGAGCGGGATATTGACGAGCTGCATCTGGACGGCGTACATATCGTCAAGCTGACCGGAACGAACAACTTTGCCGTCAAAAAAATGCTGCTGCACGATGATTTGGAGAATGATTATCTCGTATACTCACCTCTTTCTTATGCTGATGTGCAGGAGAACTGGCTGCAGGACATCGAATATTACAGCGAGATTTTCCGCGCAGACTTCATTTCTATGCAGATGGAGGAGCTGAATATTGCGCCGTCTGCCGCGATGCGGAAAACGCTGAAGCTCTACGCAAAATTCCTCGAGAGCAAGGAACGCTGCCAAAAGCTGCGCCGCATCGGCCGAGATTATCAAACGCCGCTGCAGCTCCACATTGATATTATGGCAGTGCTCGCCGGGCTGAACGGTGGCTCGGCACAGGATATTATCATTGCTGTGCTGTCGGCGGACCCGGATAAGGAAAACAACGAAGTGCTTCAGAATATCCGCAAATTCGGCAGTATCGAAGCGTTCTGGCAGCTCGTGCGTAAGTATACCGGCTATATCGAGGAAGAGGACAAGCCGCTTCGTGAGCTTGCGGCACATATCCTGCTGACAGCTCTTTCCCAGACCATGAATACCTCGGTGCTCAAAGGACTCGAACGCTTTATCTCGGACAGCAACAAGGCGTACTGTTACAGTCTGGTGTCCGAATGGCGTTCGCGCGAGGACTGTGATGTGCTCTACGAGCTTTGTCGCACCGTCGAGCAGGAGCTTCGACTTTCGGCACGCTTTGATAAGTTGGAACCGGAAACGCTCATCACTGGCGATATTTTCCCTTGCATCAACGAGAGCATTCTGGGACAGTTTTACCATGAAATCGCCGATCATGTGGTAAGGGTCGATCTTTTGATGAAGGTCTGTGAAAAACGCCGCACCGCCGGCTGGTACAGGCAGTTCTCGGCCTATTTCGACTGTCTGTTCTTCATCGGTAAAATGGAGCTTTTCCGACAGGAGCATGGCGGTGGCTTTCATATTGTCGAGCCGCAGAAAGTATGGCAGCTGTACACGAGCGATCTGTATCGCATGGATTCCTATTATCGCCGTTTTCACCGCGCATTTGGTCACTCTCTGCAAAATGCCAACGATGTACTAGAGGACAGCCTGAAGCGCGTTGCAGAGTATGTAGAGGCGCTGTACCGAAATTGGTTCCTGCATGAGTTGACCACCAGCTGGACCAATGCCGCATCGGATGATCTTGCCTTGCTCGGCTATGTTTCCGAAATTCGCAGACAGCGCGATTTTTATAAGCATTATATTGCTCCAGTTACTCGAAATTCTCGCGTGTTCGTCATCATTTCGGACGCGCTGCGGTATGAGGTTGCGGCTGAACTGACCGAACGCCTTGTCCGCACCACCAGAGGTACGGCTGAGTTGGAATCCATGCAGGCCGTATTTCCATCTATCACGAAATTTGGTATGGCAGCACTCCTGCCCGGAAACCGTCTTTCCGTTGACTACAGCATGAATGTGCTGGTGGACGGTCAGCCGACTCGCTCGACCGCCGACCGTAATGCTGTTTTGAACAGAGAGAAGAACAGCGCAGCGGTGCAGTACACTGAGCTTTTGAGTATGAAAAAAGCCGAACGCCGCGAATTGATTTCCGGCAAAGATGTAGTCTATATCTATCACAATGCGATTGATGCCATTGGTGATAAGCTGCCGACCGAATCCAAGGTGTTCGATGCCTGCGAAACCGCCATGCAGGAACTTTCCGGCATTCTCCGCATCATCACCAACGAGCTGAACGGCACGAATGTGTTTATTACCGCCGACCATGGTTTCCTGTATACCTATCAGCCACTGAACGAAAGCGACAAGGTAGACCGAACCGCCTTCTCGGGCGAGGTTTATGAACTTGGTCGGCGCTATGCACTGACAAGCACGGATACCACAGCAGAACACTTGCTGCCGGTCAATCTGTCGCGCGAGTTGGACGGCACGTCGGTCAATGGGTTTGCTCCGCGGGAAACGATCCGCATGAAGGTACAGGGCGGCGGAGAAAATTATGTTCATGGTGGCATCAGTCTTCAGGAACTGGCTGTACCTGTGATCGCGTATAAAAACCTTCGCACAAACAGCAAAAATTATGTTGAGGTCACGGATGCAGAGCTGAAGCTGCTCAGCGAGACAAGAAAAATCACCAATCTGATTTTTTCGCTGGATTTTTATCAACGTCAGCCAGTCGGCGACAAGGTACAGCCTTGCACCTATACGTTGTATATGACGGATGAGGACGGCGTAATCATCAGTGATCGCCAGACGGTCATAGCGGATAAATCAAGCGAAAATGCCTCTGACCGTACCTTCCGCGTCCGATTCAATCTGAAAGCCGGGACATATAGCAATAAGAAAATCTACCGTCTGATTATTGCAAATGACACCGATGTGGAAGAAATTGAATTCCATATTGATATCGCTTTTGCAGATGATTTCGGTTTCGACCTTTGAGGTGAAATGAATGGAAGAACAAACGATCATGCAGGAAAATGACGACAAAAACGCCGTCATTGATAGAAAGCTGCGTGAATTTTTCGATGGTAAAATCGTCCGCAAGGACCTGACCAAGAAAATCAAAGAGGGCGCGAACGTGCCGGTCTACGTTCTCGAATTTCTGCTCGGACAGTATTGCAGCTCAGATGATCCGGAAGTGGTTGCGAGCGGTGTAGAGAACGTCAAGCGTATTCTGGCGGATAACTATGTCCGCCCGGACGAGGCGCAGAAAATCCTCTCCATGCTGCGGCAGCGCGGTATGCATACGGTTATTGACAAGATCACCGTCGGCTTGAACATGAAGAAGGACACCTACGAGGCGGAGTTTTCCAATCTCGGCATTAAAAATGTGCCGATTTCTGAGGATTACCCAGCAAAATATGATCGCCTGCTCTGCGGTGGCATCTGGTGCATCGTCGGACTGGAATACGAGTTTGTGGAAGAGGATAAGAATGCTTCGCCGATTCATATCCGCAAGCTGACGCCTATTCAGATGCCGCACGTGGATATTGACGAGCTGAAAGCAGGCCGTAAGGAGTTTACACAGGCCGAATGGCTGGACATCATGCTGCGTTCGTGCGGCTACGAGCCTGATGCACTGACCGAACGCGAAAAGTGGCTGCTTCTTGCGCGTATGATACCGCTTGTCGAGAACAACTTCAATCTGTGTGAGCTGGGCCCGCGCAGTACGGGCAAATCGCATATCTATAAGGAAATCTCTCCGAACAGTATTCTGGTTTCCGGCGGCCAGACCACAGTAGCGAACCTGTTTTACAATATGGGACGCAAAACTGTCGGTCTGGTCGGTCTGTGGGACTGTGTAGCGTTCGATGAGGTTGCCGGCATCAACTTCAAGGACAAAGACGGCATTCAGATCATGAAGGACTACATGGCGTCTGGCTCGTTTGCACGCGGCAAGGAGGAAAAAGCCGCGACAGCGTCCATGGTCTTTGTCGGCAATATCAATCAGAGCGTGGACGTTCTTCTCAAAACGTCCAGCCTGTTCGACCCGTTCCCGCCCGAAATGGGTACGGATACGGCATTTCTTGACCGTATGCATTGCTATATTCCCGGCTGGGAGATCCCGAAGTTCCGTCCGGAGCATTTTACCAATGACTATGGTTTTATCACGGACTACCTGGCAGAGTTTATCCGCGAGCTGCGCAAGGAACAGTACGGCGATGCGATCGACAAGTATTTCCGCCTTGGAAAAAACCTCAATCAGCGCGATACAATTGCTGTCCGTAAGATGGTCGGAGGTTTGATCAAGCTGCTGTATCCGGACGGAGAGTTCACCAAGGAGCAGCTGGAGGAAGTACTGAAGTTTGCGCTTGAAATGCGCCGTCGCGTTAAGGAACAGCTGAAAAAACTGGGCGGTATGGAGTTCTACGATGTGAATTTCTCGTACATTGATAACGAAACCTTTGAGGAGCACTATGTTTCTGTTCCTGAGCAGGGCGGCGGTAAGCTCATTCCGGAAGGTATGTGTAACCCCGGTCAGATCTACACCGTGTCACAGGGCAAAACCGGCATGATCGGCGTATTCCGCTTGGAGTCGCAGATGCTGCCCGGCAATGGCAAGTTTGATCGTACCGGTCTTGGTTCGGACGGCAAGTGCAAGGAGGCCGCCAATACTGCCTTTAATTATCTGAAGGCGAATGGCAGCCGCATCAGCGGTGCAGTCAGCACCACGACCAAGGATTACATCATCAACTATCAGGATCTGCAGGGAATTGGCATGACCGAAAAGCTGACGCTGCCGACCGTCATCGCGCTGTGCTCGATTGCACTTGGCAAGCCTGCACTGAGCAGTCTGGCTGTCATGGGTGAGATCAGCATTGCAGGCAGTATCATCAAGGTAGACGAGCTGGCCAACGCGCTTCAGGTCTGTCTGGACAGCGGTGCGAAAAAGGTCCTGCTGCCGATCACTTCGGCGGCTGATCTTGGTACTGTGCCGCCTGAGCTTGTCGGATGCTTCAATCTGATCTTCTACCAGAGCGCGGAAGATGCGGTGTTCAAGGCACTGGGAGTGGAGTAACAGATGTAGTTCCACTTAGTGGAAAGGTAAATTGTATCGGACCTGATGACAGATGCGGATTATAGACAAGCTGCTATATACATAGCGGTAAAGAAAAGAAATGTCTTGACTTGTGGAGAATTATCGAGTATAAAATGTCTTGTGTGTCGTCAGAAAAAATGATACATTATTTATATAGGTGGTATATGGCTCTGTCCCCAAGAGCTTACCACCTTACCACATGAGTTACACCCCAATGGCAAATGTGTTATTGAAAAATTGGGAGTATACTACGTAAATACTGTTTGGACACACAAATTATGGACTGGCGAGGAGATATCGGGAGAAAATCACAGTATCAACGAATTCCCGACAATGAAACCTTTGGACTAAAAAGTTCGAAAGTTTGCCGTGTTTGCAGGGTTTTCTGCATGATTATGATACAGAAAAGCTGGGTTGTATGCCAACGTGTGCCAAGCGTATGCCAATCCGTGTCGAAGTCGGCAGAATGCCCCCAAAATCACACATTTGCAAATATTTTACCGTCGCATCAGAGTAATCTGGTGCGGCGGTTTTTGCGTTTATAACTGATTTTGTGTACTGAAAAAAAGCCTCTGTTTCCAATGTGGAAGCAGAGGCTTTTTTATGTCCAAAAATTTTTGAAAAATCTCAAAAGTTTTTTATCAGTTTTTGAGGTTGAAGGTTGTAGTTGATTAGTGAGAGGCAAAGTTGATGGCCTCCCGAAAAACTGAATAACAGTCATCAGCTATGCATCGCTGAAAATCATGTATCACAAAGACTGGAGAAAAATCGCGTATCTGTCGCTGGCAGGCGTGTTCGCGAGTAAACGGGCGAATGTAGTGCCGGTGGCGCTGGAGCAGTTTTTGAAAGACCACCCGCAGATTACGAAGGTGGTTCTGCATCTGGATAATGACCGGGTGGGTCGGCAAGCGGCGGAAAGTATTATGGGTGGCCTAGATATCCGTCATAATGCGGGCGAAGATCAGTCCGAGCGGAAGCGCGAGAATGATCAATGTGGCAGACGCGAACCACGAAGCGGAAATGCTCAGGTTCATCATACCGAGGTTGTAAATTGCGCGGTAGAGATACAGGCCGGGCACCTGCTCGATCTCGTCAAGATGGGTGTGCAGCTGCTCGCCCGTTATGCGGGAGCAGCTGTCGGCAAACTCGGCGACGAACTACTCGAGTCGGTTGCGTTTTGAGGTGCTGGTCAGCGTAAGCGTCTGCGAAAACGCCTGCTCCGATGTTCCATCTGACAACATCGGAGCAGGCGATAAAAAAGGGGAGTCAGCGGGTAGCCTTCAGGCGTGCCATAGCACGGGCCAGAGCCGCTTTGGAGAGATGATATTCACGAATACTCTGCTTCTGGCGCAGCCGTTCTTCCGCGCGCTCTTTGGCGCGTTCGGCACGCGCACGGTCGATTTCGTCAGGACGTTCGGCGCTGGATACCAGAAGAATGCAGTAGTCCGGCATAATTTCTGCGAAGCCGTCGCTGACAACGACCTCGTGCGGTGTGCCGTCTGTCTGGAACCGCACCGTACCCGGACGGAGTGCGGTAACGACCGGCTCATGTCCCGGCTGCACGCCGTATTCACCGTCGAGTGCAGGCATAGTCAAATTGGTTGCCGGTCCGGTGTAAAACTGCCGGTCCGGCGTGATAATCTCCAGATAGAAGGTGTTCTCCATCAGAGTGCCCCCATATCCTTGGCCTTTTTGTGGACCTCGTCTACCGTGCCGACCATGGAGAAGGCAGCCTCCGGATACTGGTCGAGTTCACCGCCGAGCAGCGCTTCAAAGCCGCTGATGGTGTCCTCAAGCGTTACATAGCGCCCTTCCAGACCGGTAAACTGCTCGGCAACCGAGAACGGCTGCGAGAAATACTGCTGCATGCGGCGGGCACGATCGACAATGCGGCGGTCGTCTGCACCAAGCTCCTCCATACCGAGGATGGCGATGATGTCCTGCAGTTCGCGGTAACGCTGCAGCAGCTCCTGTGCGCCGCGTGCGGCCTTGTAATGCCGCTCACCGACAATATCCGGCTCGAGAATACGCGAGGTGGAATCCAGCGGGTCAACGGCAGGATAGATGCCCTGCTCGACAATCTTACGGGAGAGGACGGTCTTGGCGTCCAGGTGGGTAAACGTGGTCGCCGGAGCCGGGTCGGTCAGGTCATCCGCCGGAACGTAGACCGCCTGCACGGACGTGATTGCGCCGTCCTTGGTGGAGGCGATACGCTCCTGCAGAGCACCGACCTCATCAGCCAGCGTCGGCTGGTAGCCGACCGCCGAGGGCATGCGGCCCATCAGTGCGGAAATCTCCGAGCCTGCCTGTACATAGCGGAAAATATTGTCGATAAACAGCAGCACGTTCTGCTTTTTCACATCGCGGAAGTATTCCGCCATGGTCAGACCGGTCAGTGCAACGCGCATACGCGCTCCGGGCGGTTCGTTCATCTGTCCGAACACGAGCGCGGTCTTGCTCAGTACGCCGGATTCCGCCATCTCGCGCCACAGATCGTTGCCCTCGCGGGTGCGTTCGCCGACACCGGTGAAGATGGAGTAGCCGCCGTGTTCGGTGGCGATGTTGTGAATCAGCTCCTGAATGAGCACGGTCTTGCCGACACCGGCGCCGCCGAACAGACCGATCTTGCCGCCCTTGGCATACGGCGCGAGCAGGTCGATGACCTTGATGCCGGTCTCGAGAATCTCGGTCGTCGGGTTCTGCTGTGCAAAATCCGGCGGCGCACGGTGGATGGACCACTTTTCCGGTGCGTTTACATCACCCTTTTCGTCGATCGGCTGACCGAGCACGTTGAACATGCGTCCAAGGGTCGCTTCACCGACCGGTGCTTCAATCGTATGACCGGTGGACAGCACCTCGTCGCCGCGGCCGATGCCCTCACTCGGGGAGAGCATGATGCAGCGCACGGTGTCGCCGCCGATGTGCTGTGCGACCTCCATCATGCGCGGCTGTCCGTCCGGTGCAACGGAGAGTGCTTCATTTATCTCAGGCAGGCTGCCGCCGTCAAAAGCAACGTCCACAACCGGACCTGTTACCTGTACCACGGTACCTTTGCGTTTCATAGTAATTTCCTCACTTTCTATGCGCGTCTGCCGTCTGCGAGAAAGCGGACGGTCCGCGTCGGAATCGGACGGCGGGGCTGCGGTGTTTCCGCGGCGCTGCCCTGTGTGCCGCCGACGATCTCGGTGATCTCCTGCGTGATGGCGGACTGCCGTGCGCGGTTATAGTGCAGTGACAGCGATTTGAGCATATCGCGTGCGTTGTCGGTCGCGGAGTCCATTGCCGTCATGCGGGCATTCTGCTCGGCACAGAAGGACTCGACCAGCGCGCCGAACAGCTCACCCTTGACGTAGCCGGGTACCAGATGCTCGAGCACGCGGTCTGCCGAGGGTACATACTGCACCATTTGATGATAGGGGCCGTGTTCACTCGGGCGCGGCTCCCATGGGAACGCGTCAATGTCGAGCGGCAGCAGCTTCTGCACGCGCGGCTCAAGCCGCATAGGCGTTACCATTTCGGTGTAGACGACATACACGTCGTCCAGCTGACCTTCGCGGAACAGACGGATGAAAATATCCGCAATGTCCCGCGCACGGGCAATCGTCGGGTCCTGCACAGTGAACATGAACTCGCCGTCCACGCGAATGTCGCGTTCAGCGAAGTATGCGCGGCCCATCTGACCGATGAGGAACAGCGTTGGATCGTCCTCCTGCGCAAGATGCTTCTCGGCCAGACGCAGCACGTTGTGATTGTACGCACCGGCCAGTCCCTTGTCGCCCGTGATAACGATGTAGCCGGACTTGCGGCGCTTGACCTCGGGCCGCTTGTCGAAATAAATATGCTCGATTTCGGGAGAGTGGTGCAGAATATCGGCAATCGTGGAGCTGATCTTGAGAAAATACGGCTGTACATTGTTCAGCTGCTGCCTTGCCTTGCGCAGCTTGGAGGACGAGATCAGATACATCGCGTTTGTGATCTTGAGTGTTTGCTGCACACTGTCAATGCGGGTGCGGATCTCCTTTATGCCTGCCATGCTGCACTCACCTGATCTTTATAGGTTTTCAGGGCTTCCCGGATCTGCTCGGCAGCCGTGCCGGTCAGGGTACCGGTGGACTGAATCTCTGTCAGCAGGGAATCGGGCAGACTGTCGGCAAATTTCTGTACAAAATCGCGTACCCGGTCGAGCGGAACATCGCTCAGCAGACCGTTGGTCGCAGCATACAGGATAACCGCCTGCCGCCATACCGGCATCGGGTGACACAGCGGCTGCTTGAGGATTTCCATCAGGCGTTTGCCGTGCTCGAGGGCCTGCTGAGTGTCCTTGTCCAGATCCGAGCTGAACTGGGTGAATACCTCCAGCTCGCGGAAGCGGGCAAGATCGATACGCAGCGTACCGGCGGTTTTCTTGATGGCCTTGGTCTGTGCCGCACCGCCGACACGCGATACTGACAGGCCAACGTTGATCGCAGGTCGCTGACCGGCAAAGAACAGGTCGTTTTCCAGATAAATTTGACCGTCCGTGATGGAAATGACGTTGGTCGGAATGTAGGCGGACACATCGCCTGCCAGCGTTTCGATAATGGGAAGAGCGGTCATCGAGCCGCCGCCGTACTCCGGCGTCAGGCGACAGGCACGCTCGAGCAGACGGGAATGCAGGTAGAATACGTCGCCCGGATACGCCTCACGGCCGGGCGAGCGGCGCAGCAGCAGCGACAGCGTGCGGTAAGCGACTGCGTGCTTGGACAGATCATCATACACGATGAGCACATCGCGGCCCTGACTCATGAAATACTCGCCGATAGCGGCGCCGGCATACGGCGCGATATACTGCTGCGGCGCACCGTCTGCTGCGGTGGCGGAAACAATGATGCTGTAATCGAGTGCGCCGTATTTCTCGAGCGTGCCGCGCAGGCGCGCCACTGTGGATGCCTTCTGGCCGATGGCAACGTAAATGCAGATCATATCCTGCCCCTTCTGGTTCAGGATGGTGTCGATGGCAATGGACGTTTTGCCGGTCTGGCGGTCGCCGATGATCAGCTCGCGCTGACCGCGTCCAATCGGCACCATCGAGTCAATGGCAAGGATGCCGGTCTGCATCGGCTGGTTTACCGGCTCACGCGATACCACACCCGAAGCCTCTCGCTCGATCGGACGGCGCTCGGTCGTTTCAATTGGTCCAAGGCCGTCAATCGGTTCACCGAGGGCGTTGACCGTGCGGCCGATCATCGCATCGCCGACCGGAACGTCAGCCGCACGTCCGATGCGGCTGACCGCCGAGCCTTCATGCAGGCCGTCCTCGCTGCCGAGCAGTACCACGCCGACGCTGTCGCGTTTAAGGTCGAGCACGATGCCGTGCACACCGGTGTCAAACTGCACCAGTTCGCCGTATACAGCGCGGTTTAGACCGTAAACGGTGGCGATACCGTCGCCGACCTCGATGACCGTGCCGGTTTCGTCGCAGCGCGTGCGGTTGTCATATTGTTCAATCTCCTCGCGGAGAATAGATAAAATCTCATCTGAATGGTTCAATGGTTTTCACCCCTTTACAGGTCATGCGCCAGTGCGCGAAGCTGTCCGCGCACGCTTTTATCGTAGGTTACGCCGTCGATTTCGGCAGTAAAGCCGCCGAGCAGCGTGTCGTCCTGCACGATTTCAAACGTAACTGCACAATAACTGTGTCGTGCGCACAGCAGTTTGGCAAGCGAACGCAGCGATTCATCATCCGGTTCGCGGGCACAGCGAAATACGCACAGGCCCTCGCCGCTGTCGCGCAGCTCAAGCAGACGAAACTGCCGGACGATCTCCGGCAGGAGCGCAAAGCGGTTTTTGTCCGCCAGCAGCAGATAGAAGTGCTTCAGCTCGCCCATCGCATCAAAATCGGGCAGGCGGGACAGCACAGCCTTTTTCTCCCGCGCGGAAACGGCAGGAGAGCACAGTGCATCCCATAACGGCGCACAATCGGTCAGATAATCGGCGGTGTGCTGCAGATCGCTCAGCGTGCAGCCGGTATGGCGCAGTGCACCGGCATACTGTACGGCGGTCGAGCTCATCGTGCGGCCTCCGTTTCTTCACGCAGAAAATCGTCGATCATGGCGCGGTCGGTGTCGCTGTTCAGCTTCTGCCGGGATACCTTGGCGGTGGTCAGCAGAACGAGAGCGGTAATCTCCTTTTTCGCGTCACGGAGCATCTGCGCCCGCTCGGAATCCCGACGGCGGGCAGCCTGCTCGTACAGCCGCTGTACAGCGGTCTGCGCCTCTGCGACAAGACGATCGTACTCCTGCTGACCGCGTGCGCGGGCCTCCTCGATGATCTGTGCGGCCTCCTGCTTTGCGGAAGCAAGCTGCGCGGCGTGCGCGGTCTGCTGCTGCTCAGCCTCGGCGAGACGCTTGTCCGCCTGATCGAGCGTGTCCGACACCTGCTGCGCACGGTCATCGAGCATTTGGGTAATGGGGCCGAACAGGAATTTCTTCATCAGCACGAACAGGATGAGCAGATCAACAAACACCCAGATAATCTGCGAATTTAGATTGAGGATCATTCGATCTCACCCCGATCAATTCATGAAAATAAGCAGGATACCGATCAGAAAACCGTAGATGGCGGTTGCCTCGGCCAGTGCACAGCCGAGGATCAGGTTTTTGCTGATCTGGCCGGAGGCCTCCGGCTGACGCGCAATGGCTTCCGAGGATTTCGCGGTTGCATAGCCGATACCAAGACCGGCACCGATGCCGGTCATAACTGCAATAGCTGCACCAATAGCAATACTCATTTTTTGTGGTCCTTTCTCAGATAAAACAGTGCTTATTCAAGCGATTCCGACAGGAAAAGTGTTGTCAGGAATACAAATACGATCGCCTGTATCATGCCGTCGAATACATCGAAATACAGGCTCAGTGGAATGGGGACAACGACCGGAACGGCCATTTTGACCAGCTCCATGATAACGAATCCGGCGAAAATGTTGCCGAACAGTCGCATGCAGAGCGACAAGGGCCGAATGCCGATCTCCATAATGTTGAGCGGCGTGACGACTGCAACCGGTTCGCTGAACTTTTTCAGTCCGCCGCGCAGACCGTGGAACCGGAACTGCGAGCCGTAGATCAGCAGGGCGCTCATGATCGCCAGGCCGGCGGTGACGTTCAGGTCTTTGGTCGGCGGCGTTACGCCGAATAGACCAGCCATGTTCGCCAGCGCAAGATACAGGCCTACCGTGCCGAGGTACGGAGCGAAGGTGCGCCAGTATTGGTCGCCCAGTGTGTCGCGGCAGAAATTGTTGATGAAGCCCACCAGCATCTCTGCGGCGATCTGCTTTCGCCCGGGACGCTTGCGCAGTCCGTGCGTCAGCCAGATGGCAAGCAGGGTCAGCACAACTATGATTGCCCAGCTTACCACAGCGGATTCCGGAACCGGTATTCCGCCGAACAGCGGAATCTCGAACGCAATATGGGTTTGCAGTTCGGCATTCAATTCCGCTTTGATTTCACCCAAAGGGCATCACCTCGTTTGTCTATAAGTTGGTTTACGCGCTTATTGTAAAAACCTGTCGGAGTTTACGCAAGCTTATGAAACTAAAAAAAATTAACCCGCGCAATTTGACAGATTTGCATAAATCTGCAGAGGGGATTTGATGAATGTTGACCAGTGTGTTATGATATGAAGTATCTTCTTAAAAGGAGTGGATGGATTTGACAAATGCACGTTCCTCCGGCTCGCTGCACCGGCAGGTGCGCCGGATGCTGATCCTGTGCATTGCGGTGGTGGTGCTGCTGTCCACGTCGGTCGGTTTGGGCATCAGCCTGTATCAGGAGGTGCGGACGCGTGACCAGCTGTTGTCCAATGCGGCGCAGATGGCGGCAGACGCGCCGCTGCTGACCGAGGATATTCGGGCAGATAACGCACAGCAGTATTTGGCGCGGATCGTACAGCGTGTATCTGAAGTAGATATGCTAGGCGTGTATGATATTAAGGGCAAGCCGACAGTGTTTTACGATCTCGTGTCTGGTGCAGGCGACGCATCTTTGCTGCCCGAACTGAAAGCTGATACGGTCAGCCGCCTGTGCAGCGAGGAAAAGCCGGTGCTCTCGAACGATGAGATGCCGGACGGCGCGGATCGCTGTGCCTATGCTGTCATGCGCGATGAAAACGGGCAGGCGACCGGTATCGTCATGGCAGGGCTGTATCTGCGCTCCTACCATCGGACGGTGCTGCGTGTGCTGCTGTCGTATCTGCTCATCACGCTGTTCGCGCTTGGCGTCGGCAGTCTGCTCAGCGTGCGGTTTTCTAAGCGGGTCAAGCGGGAACTGCTGGGCTATGAGCCGGACGCGTTCCGCCAGCTGTTTCTGCAGCGCATGGATATTCTGGATGCATTGGATGAGGGTCTGATGGCGATCGACGAACACAGCATGATCACCTATATGAACCGTGCGGCAGCGGATATCCTCAAAATCAAGGTGAAGGATGCACTCGGTCAGCCGTTAAAGACGGTCTATCCGTGCTCGACGATGGCGCGCGTGCTGCAGACAGGCAAAAGTGAATACAACATCGGTCTGGAGTCCATCAAGCATGTTTTGGTCATTTCCGACCGTATGCCGCTCTGGCGGGACGGCAAGGTGGAGGGTGTTATCGCTATTTTCCGCAACCGGACCGAGGTCACGCGGCTGGCGCAGGATTTGACCGGCGTGCAGCACATAGTCGGTGCGCTGCGGGCGTATACGCATGAGTTTACCAACAAGCTGCATGTGATCCTCGGTCTGCTGCAGCTGGGTGAGGACAAGCAGGCGGAGGAGTATGTGCTGCATTTGACGCAGACGCGTGCGCACTCGATCGGCTATATTTCCGAGCGTATTCGGGAGCCGTCGGTTGCAGCGCTGCTGATCGGCAAGGTATATCGTGCGGCGGAGCTGGGTATCCGGTTTGTGCTCGACCCGGCGAGTGAGCTGCATGGAGACGGACGGTATCTTCCGGCGAGCAGTCTGATCACCATTCTTGGAAACCTGATTGAGAATGCGTTCGACGCACTGCGGAACGCACCGGAGACCGCACAGAAGGAAGTGACGGTCAGCATCCGCGAGGGAGAGCACGGCATGCTCATCAGTGTGGACGACAGCGGTGCAGGCATTGCTGCCGATAAGCTGGACCGCATTTTCGAGCGCGGCTTTTCCACCAAAGGAGAGGGCAGAGGCACCGGTCTGTCACTCGTCAAGGAGACCGTGGACGCGTTCCACGGGACGATTCGTGTCGAGTCTGAGCCGGGAATTGGCAGCTCGTTCATCATTACGGTTGCGGAATCCACAAACAGACAGCAGTAGGGAGGAAATCCGATGTACACAACGGTTATTATTGAGGACGACCCGATGATCACACGGCTCAACCGCCGGTATATCGAGCAGGACAGCCGGTTTGTCGTCGTGCAGACGTTTTCGGCGGCGCATCCGGCGCTGTTCTGGCTGCGGCGCAACCCGATCGACCTGATTATTTTAGACGTTTACATGCCGCAGATGAGCGGCACCGAGCTGCTGCTGCAGCTTCGTGCGGAAGGCGTGGACGCGGATGTCATCATGGTCACATCTGCGAATGACGCAAAAACGGTTAACGATGCCGTGCGATTGGGTGCGGTGGATTATCTGGTCAAGCCGTTCGCGTATGAGCGGTTCCGGCAGGCGCTTGATGTGTTCTGCCGCCGGCGAGAAAGCGTGCAGCGCGACAGCTTCAGTCAGGATGTGCTTGACCATATGCTGTTTCAGGCGGCTGCGCCGACACCGCCTGTCACGCCGCCGAAGGGTCTGCAGAGCCAGACGCTTTCGCGCATTGAGGCATATCTGCGGGCCGCGCCGGAGACACGGCATACCAGTGATGAGATCGCATCGCATGTCGGTCTGTCGGTCGTGACCGTGCGGCGGTATATGAATTATCTGGCAGAGCAGCATGTCATCGGCAGTGAGATGGATTACCGCACCGGCGGACGGCCGTGTCTGGTGTATTTTCTGAGAAAGTAACGATTTTCTCAAAACGAAGGATTTGTATAGCTCAAGCGTCAAGAAAAGTGGGTTCTGTGAGCATTGACGCCGCAGAACATCGAATTTGAACAATCGACCCGTCGAGAAATCGGCGGGTCTTTTTTGCCTATCGGAGGTGCGGCGCGGTGTGTTCCTTTCGCAGCCTTGCAGCTGCACAGCGTCTCACGCCGGTATCCCGTCTCAATCTGTTTTACAGGCACATTCGCGCAAAAGCGCTCCGAATACGGCGAACAGTCTGTGTTCCTGCCTGTTTTGACAGAAAACAGGCGAAATTCCTTGAAATACCGTTTGCGAAGTGCTATGCTATTCTATATATTGCCGCTTTGCGGCGAGGCAAGAGGGAAAGAAGGGCAGTCTGTCGGGGAGAGGCGGCTGTCACGGGTAAGGAGAATCGGTTGATGAAAACAAAAAAGAGGAAGCGCGGTCTGTCCTTCCTGCTCGCGGTGCTGGCAACAGCGGCATGCCTGCTGACCGGCTGCGGCACACAAAAGAGCGAAGCACAGGAGGATGCGGAGACCATTCAGGTCTATCTGTGGAACACCACGCTGTATGAAAATTACGCCCCCTACATCCAGTCGCAGCTTCCGGATGTGAATATTGAGTTCATTGTCGGCAATAACGATCTGGATTTTTACAAATTTCTGAACGAGAACGGCGGCCTGCCGGACATCATTACCTGCTGCCGCTTCTCGCTGCATGATGCCGCGCCGCTGAAGGACAGTCTGATGAACCTCGCCACGACCAACGAGGCAGGCGCGGTCTACAACCCCTACCTCAGCAGCTTCAAAAACGAGGACGGCAGCATCAACTGGCTGCCGGTCTGCGCGGACGCGCACGGCTTTTTGGTCAACCGCGGTCTGTTCGCGAAATACGGCATTCCGCTGCCCACCGATTACGACAGCTTTGTTTCCGCCTGTCAGGCGTTTGCAAAGCACGGCATCCGCGGCTTTGATGCGGACTATACCTACGATTACACCTGCATGGAAACCCTTCAGGGACTTTCGGTTTCCGAGCTTTCCTCGGCGGAAGGCCGCAAATGGCGCGCCGCGTACAGCGACCCGGCCAATACCGAGAAAGTCGGTCTGGATGACACCGTCTGGCCGACCGCATTCAAGAACTTCGGGCAGTTCATCCGCGACACCGGCCTGAACGCCGCTGACCTGACACTGGACTACGACGACATCATGGACCGGATGCGCGGCGGCGAGCTTGCCATGTGCTTCGGCTCCTCTGCGGGCGTTAAAATTTTACAGGATGAGGGCATCGATACGACTTTCCTGCCGTTCTTCGGTCAGGACGGGCAGCAGTGGCTGATGACTACCCCGTATTTTCAGGTTGCGCTGAACCGTGAGCTGGAACAGGACAGCGCACGCCGCGACAAGGCGATGCAGGTGCTCCATGTCATGCTCTCCGAGGAAGCACAGAACCGCATCGTCTATGACGGACAGGACATTCTGAGTTACAGCCAGAACGTCAGCCTTCGTCTGACCGATTATCTGGAGGATGTGCGCTCGGTGGTCGAGCAGAATCATATGTACATCCGCATCGCCTCCAACGATTTCTTCTCGATCTCCAAGGATGTGGTCTCGCGCATGATCGCGGGCGAATACACAGCAGAGCAGGCGTATCAGGCGTTCAACGCGCAGCTGCTTGCGGACGAGCCTGCCCCGGATGCGGCTGTGCTGACCTCGGACAAGGGCTATTCGAACGTTTTCCATGCGGACAGCGGCAACGCTGCCTTCTCCGTAATGGCGAACACGCTGCGCGGCGTGTATGACACCGATGTGCTCATCGCTGCGGCAAACAGCTTTACCGGCAGCGTGCTGGCGGCAGACTACACCGAGAAGATGGCGGCCTCTATGATCATGCCGAACAGTCTGCTCGCGTATCAGCGCACGATGAACGGTGCGGAGCTGACCGAAACCGTCCGCGCCTTTGTCGAGGGCTGTGAGGGCGGCTTTACGCCGTTCAACCGCGGCTCTCTGCCGGTGGTCAGCGGCATCGCCATCGAGGTCAAGGAGGAAAACGGCGGCTTTACGCTGACCGGGCTCAAGCGGGACGGCAAACCGCTCCGCGAGGACGATAGCGTAACCGTGACCTGTCTGGCAACGGCGGGCGGCATGGCGCCGCTGCTCGCGGACGAGAGCCGCGCCTTTGAGGGCGGCGACACGACGGTCCGGGACACCTGGAGAGCATATATCTCCGGAGGGAACGCCGTACTGGCGGAGCCGGAACACTATATTACATTGAGGTAAACGGAAATGGCAGATAAAACACGCGGAAGCAAAATAAAATACCGCTTCCCGAAAAAATGGCTCCGCCCTGTCGTTGTACTGCTGGCTCTGGCGGTGCTGCTCGGCGGCATCTGCTATCGGTATTTCTCGTTCGTCTCGCAGACGATCTATCAGGAGAGCACCTCGCATCTGTCGGAGATCCTGCGTAAATCCGACAATATGCTGAACCATCTGGCCAGCCGAAACCGGATGCTCCTGCATCTGTGGGGCGGTTTGCTGGAAATCGCCTCGAGCGAGGAGCAGATCCGCTCCGGCATGGACAAGATGCAGAAGGAGATCGATTGCGCCGCTCTCTACTTCCTCGCCTCGGACGGCAGCTGCATGACGCAGGACGGCGAAAGGAGCAGCCTTGGCTCGCAGACCGGGATGGGCACGCATCTTTCCGACGGAGAGGACGTCGTTGTGAACGCGGCGCTGCCCGGAAAGCCGCAGATGCTCGTGTTCGTCTGCCCGGAGGCGAAAGGCACCTACCGCGGCTTCACCTACGATGCGATCGCGGTCGCCTACTATAATGATACAGTGCTGAGCGCGATCGACAGCTCCGCCTTCGACGGCGCAGCCCACAGCTATGTCATCTACTCGGACGGGCGTGTTGTGCTCGACAGCAATGCCGACAGCGACGACCCGGTCTATAACCTCATCGCGGAGCTGCGCGGCAACTCCAATCTGTCCGAGAAAAAATTCGATGCGCTGAGCGACGATTTCGCGCAGGGCAGGAACGGCAGTATGATGCTGACACTGCGGGGAACCCGGTATTATCTGGTCTACGAGAACACGGGTATCCAGGACTGGATCATGCTCGGCCTCGTCCCGGTCAGCGTTGTTAACGCCGGCATGGATACGCTGTGGCGCCGGACGATCGAGATCGTGGCCGTTATCGCGTGCCTGCTCATGGTACTGTTCATCGCGCTCATCGTATACAGAAGCCGCGATGCGCTGCGGCGGAAAGATACCGAGCTCCTGTACAAGGATGAGCTGTTCACCCGGCTCTCACGCAACGTGGATGACGTTTTCCTCATGATGGACGCCGAAACCTCCCGCGTGGACTATGTCAGCCCGAACATCGAGCGGCTGCTGGGCGTGCCGCTCGAGCAGGTGCAGCAGGACATCCGTGCACTGCGGGCGCTGCACCCGAAGGATTCTCCCGACCACGATAAGAACTTCCTCGCGGGGGTTCAGTGCGGCGAGCAGTGCGAATGGAACGCCGATTATGCCCATCAGCAGACCGGTGAGCGCCGCTGGTTCCACGTCGTCGCCATGGGCAGCGAGGTCGCAGGCCGGACCAAGTACATCCTCGTGATGTCCGACCGCACGGCTGACCGGAAGATCAATCAGGCGCTTTCCGAGGCGGTTGCGGCCGCCGAAGCCGCCAGCCGCGCCAAGAGCACCTTCCTGTCCAATATGTCGCACGATATCCGCACACCGATGAATGCGATCATCGGCTTTACCACCCTTGCGGTCAGCAATATCGACAATCAGGAACGGGTGAAGGACTATCTGACCAAAACCCTCTCCTCGAGCCGCCACCTGCTCGCGCTCATCAACGATATTCTGGATATGAGCCGCATCGAGAGCGGCAAGCTCCAGCTGGAGGAAACCGAGGTCAACCTCCCCGAGATGCTGCACGACATCAAGACCATCGTCAGCGGACAGATACACGCCAAGCAGCTCGAGCTTTATATGGATGCGCTTGACGTTACCGACGAGGACGTCTACTGCGACCGGACGCGTATGGGGCAGATCCTGCTCAACCTGCTGTCCAACGCCATCAAGTTCACGCCGGCGGGCGGCACGGTTTCCGTGCGTGTCCGGCAGCTTGCCGGAACCGTGCGCGACTGTGCACAGTACGAGTTCCGTGTCCGCGACAACGGCATCGGCATGAGTCCGGAGTTCGCGCAGAAGATCTTCGAGCCGTTTGAACGCGAACGTACCTCCACGGTCAGCCGGATACAGGGAACCGGCCTCGGCATGGCCATCACTCGGAACATTGTCGAGATGATGGGCGGCACGATCAAGGTGCAGACCGAGAAGAAACGGGGCACCGAGTTTATCATCTGCCTGCCGCTGCGCGTGCAGACCGGAACCCGCCGCGAGGAAAAGATCGCGGAGCTTTCCGGCCTCAAGGCGCTGGTGGTGGACGACGATTTCAACACCTGCGACAGCGTGGCAAAGCTGCTGACCCGCGTGGGAATGCGTGCGGAGTGGACGCTTTCCGGCCGGGAGGCTGTGCTGCGTGCACGGCAGTCCATCGAGCTGGGCGCCCCCTGCCGGGCCTATATCATCGACTGGCGGCTGCCGGACATGAACGGCATCGAGGTCACGCGCCAGATACGCAGCCTGAACGACGATACCCCTATTATCATCCTGACTGCCTACGACTGGTCGGATATCGAAGGGGAGGCGAAGGCGGCAGGCGTGACGGCCTTCTGCTCCAAGCCGATGTTCCTGTCCGACCTGCGCGACACCCTGCTGACAGCCATCGGACATACGCAGACGGAGGTGCAGGACATCCTGCCCGGGAAAGACGCCGACTTCCACGGACGGCATATCCTGCTGGTCGAGGATAACGAGCTGAACCGTGAGATCGCGGTTGCAATCCTGCACGAGTACGGTTTTCTGGTCGATACCGCCGAGAACGGCGCGGTCGCGGTGGAAAAGATCCGCACCTCGGACCCGGGCTGCTATGATCTGGTGCTGATGGATGTGCAGATGCCGGTCATGGACGGCTGCACCGCCACTCGGCGCATCCGTGCGCTGAAGGACCCGGCGCGCGCCGCCGTCCCGATCGTTGCCATGACGGCTAACGTGTTCGAGGAGGAGCGAAAGCGGGCGTTTGACTGCGGCATGAACGGCTTTTTGTCCAAGCCGATCGTGATCGAGGAGCTGATCGACGCCCTGAAGGACATTATACACTGACCGCGCCATGCGGATATACAAAACCCGGAGTACCGGCCGAAAACGGCTGACGGTACTCCGGGTTTTTGGGATATGCAGAGGCTGCAGCGCGGTAAAGGATAAAACAGGGAAATAAATGCCGCTGCACCGCAATCTTCGCTTTCTTTTTGGGTCGGGAAATAGTATAATTGTGGTATAGGAAATGGAATGAATAAATTTTACCAAAGGAGGGGCAGAACATGAAAAAGCGATCAAGCATTGCTCTGCTGACCGCACTTCTCGCCATAGTGTTCGCGGCAGGCATTGGCGTTTACAGCAACTACATCGGAATGCAGATCTATCAGGAAAGCTCGAATCATCTGCTTGAAAGCTATGTGCAAATCTCCAAGACCTTCACGCTGTTCGTGCAGCGAAACTGGGTCGTGCTGAGCCAGTGGGATAGCCTGATGAAGAATGTGCAGGAGGATGCGGATATTGACAGCATCTGGCTGGATGCGCAGAACAACAAGCTGTTGTGGCATTACAGCGACTTCTATCTGTTCAACGAGAGCACGCAGTATCTAACGGTAGATGGGCGAAAGGGCAGCGCTGACAGCATCAACGGCGTTTTTCAGGAGATGTACAGCAAGGGCGAGCCAATCGTCTCCACCTATACGGCAACCTACGGCGTGCCGAAGATCGCGTTTGTGATGCCGATGAGCCGCAATCTGACGCTGGACGGCGTGACCTACACTGGTATCGCGGTCAGCTATGACACGGACGTGGTCGATGATCTGGTTGACGGCAGTATGTACGGCGGACAGAGCGACTGCTATGTGGTGCGCTCGAACGGCGATATCGTGCTGGAGCTTGAGCCGCAGACCGAGCTGTGCGAGGGAATGACCAACCTGTACGACCTGTCCGACCATGTTGACTGGAAATATGGCAGCATGGACGATATCGGGGACTGCATCCAGCTCGGCAAGAGCGGAAGCGCGCAGTTCACCTGCGATGGGGTGAGAAACTATCTGGTTGCGATTCCGACCGCGTTTTCGGACTGGTCGCTCGTCGGCGTCATCCAGGCGGATGAGGTGGACGGCGCGCTGTATGACGTGCAGAATTCCTCGCTCATCCTGCTCGGCGCACTCAGTTTTTTCGCTGTCATCATCGTGGTGCTGGCACTGGGCATAGAGAGCCGGCTGCGCCTTAAGAACGAGGAAATGGAGCGGCTGAACCTCGAGCGCGAAAAGATGAAGAGCGACCGTTTCCTGCAAAGCATGAGCCGCATCGTCGATCGCTATATGGTCGTCAATCTGGATACCGGACGCTACCGCTATCATGAGCTGCGGAGCAGTGAGCCGCTCTATCCGACCTCCGGACAGTATTCGAAAATGGTCGAAATCATCTCTAAACGCTATGTCGCGCTGACCGAAACGGAAAACGCCAAGCTCTCGCGGCTGCTTGAGCCGGACTATCTGCGCAGCGTGCTCCGGAAACCGGATGACAATCTCAAAATCGAGTATTGCAGCCGGACGGAAAACGCCTATATGGTGATGACCGTCATCCCGGTCGAGTGGCATGCGGACGGCACGGTCGCCGTGGTCATGCAGGTTGTGCAGGATATCGGGCAGAAGGTCGAGCTGGAAAACATGGCAAACACGGACAGCCTGACCGGCCTGTTCAACGAGCGCTATTTCAGCAGGGTCCTGAACATTTGTGAGGCGAAAAAGCTGCCGTTTGTGCTGTATTACCTCGATCTCGACCGTTTTAAGCCGGTAAACGATACATACGGTCACGCCATGGGCGACCGGCTGCTCAAGGAGATCAGCGCGCGGCTGCTGTGCTGCATCCGCAGCAGGGACTACGCCTTCCGCATCGGCGGCGATGAGTTCGCGCTCATCGTCAGCGCCGATATGGACGAGGAGCAGCGCAGCCGCATGGCCGAGCGCATCCAGACCATGCTCTCTGCGCCCATCGTTATCGAAGAAAAAGTGCTTTCGGTCGGCGTCAGCTGCGGCTGCGCCTGCTATCCGGAGGACGGCGACGCTTCGCAGGTGCGCATCAAGGCGGACAGCCGTATGTATGCGGAAAAGCAGCACCATCACGAAGACGACCGGACGGAGGAACAGTCATGAAACACAAAACCCTGCGGTGCACCGCAGAGACGGTCGCCCTGCTGCTGACCGTGGCAATGCTGGCGTTCCTCATTGCCGGACTGCATCAGCACGATCCGGACAGGGTGCTTTCCACCCTTAATACCGGCTGGTATCAGCTGACGGACGGCGTGCGGCGCGAGATTGCGTTCCTGGTCACGCTTCCGGCTGAGCCGGGGCAGACGCTTACCCTGTATAACGACACGCTGACCGCCCGAGATGCCGGAAAGCTGCTGAGCGCGCGCGGCGTGGAATACGGCATCGAGATCCGTGCAGGCGAAACGCTGCTCTATCGCTACGAGGACAACGCTTTTCCGAAAAACACGCAGATGAAGGGCCGCCTGTGGGCGGATGCGGAGCTTCCGGACAATATCGGCGGACAGACGCTCAGCCTGACCTTTACGCAGCTTTCCGACCGGACAGACAGGTTTGACGCGCCTCTGCTCGGCTCGGTGCGGAGCATCACCGGCCATCATATCCAGACCTCACTGTTTTCCCTGGTCATGATGCTCGCCATGGTCATCCTCGCTGTGCTGGCGCTGCTGATCTTCTGCTACATGAGCAGCTGCGGCATCCGCGAGCGCCGCTTCCTCGATGTGGCGGTCTTTCTGCTGCTGTGCAGCCTGTGGTGCCTGACCGATTCCGCTCTGTATCAGATTTACGGACGGGATACTGCCGCCGGAAGCGTCGTTTCCTTTTACGCCTTTATGCTGATGTCTATCCCGATGGTGCATTTTGTCCGCAACACGATAAGCGGCAGACGGCGGCTCGTTCCCGATATATGCATTGCGCTGTTCTGCGCCAACGCGCTCGCACAGGGCGCGGCGTACCGGCTTTTCGGCATCCGGTTTATTGATATGCTGCCGCTGACGCACCTGCTTCTGGCAGCAGGCGTCGCAGCGATGCTGACCGTGCTGCTTCGGTCGTACCGCGAGCAGCCCTCGCAGCAGCTCCGGCTGCGTATTGCGGCGTTCGCCGCACTGGGCGTGTTCGGCGTGGCAGCGCTCGTCCTGTACGGCCTGCTGCACATCTACTGGTACGATGCAATATTCCAGTTGGGCGTGCTGCTGTTCATCATCCTGCTCTTCCGTGAGCTGCTCGGACAGGCGACCGAGGATATGCGCTTTCACATGGAGCACCGCATCAGCCATCAGATGCAGCGCGAGGATCGTATGACCGGTCTGCCGAATCGCCGCGCGTTCGAGGAATACATGGAGCGCATCCGCACCGGCGAGGTCGGATGCCGCGACGCGGTGCTGACCTATATCCGGTTGGAGGGTCTGAACGAGCGCAACGACCGCTTCGGCCTTCAGGCAGGAGATGAGGCGGTCATCGCCGCCGCACGGTGCGTTGCAGACTTCTGCCGCGCGTGCGAGGACGGAGGCGAAAGCGTATCGTGCTTCCGCACCGGCGGAAACGAGTTCGCCCTCATCCGTCCCGAGCCAAGGGCAAATTCGGGGCAGCTGCACCGGCAGTTCAGCGCGATCGTCGCGCGGTACAACCGCACCTGTGCGCCGCGCGCCCGCATCACGATGACCTACGGCTTCAGCCGCCTGTGCGACGAGGACGGAAAATCGCGCAGCATCAGCGCATGGAAGGCGGAGGCGGACGCCTATTTGAAGAGAAATGAAACCAGACTGGGAGGGGACACGGAATGACAACCAATCTACATTATCTGATCGCCGGGATGGCGGTGCTGCTGGTTGTTCTGTGGCAGTATTCTCATCAGCGGCAGATGGATGACCGGAACAGCCTCATGTTCCGCCGCCTGCTGACCGTCGTCAGTCTGGACGTTCTCACTGAGCTGGTCAGTACATGCTTCATTCTGTACGCTCCGTACAGCTTCGGCGTCGGCCGCATGCTCTCGAACACCGTGTTCTATCTGTTTCAGGCAATTCTGCCGCTCATGCTGCTGTACTATGTCTGTACACTGTGCTCGAGCCGCGTGATCTCCACCGGAACCGTGCTGCGCATGGGCATTCCGACTATCGCTCTGGTCTTTATCATTCTGACCAACCCCTTCACCGAAAAGCTGTTCTATTTCGACAGCACCGGCTACTGCTACGGTCCGTGGTATCTGCTGATGTACATCAGCGCCCTGCTGCACATCGCGGCGGCAGCAATTTTTGTTGCGGTGCACCGGGATGCGGTCAGCCGCCGCAATCTGACGGCGCTGCTTGCGGTCTTTCTGCTTGCCGCCTTCGGCATCGCCGCGCAGGCCGTCAATCCCGCGGTGCTGACGACCGGCTTCGGCCTTTCGCTCAGCATCCTCGCAATGTATCTGACCATCAACAATCCCTGCGCGTGCATGGACAGCCTGACCGGACTGAATGACAAGCAGTATCTGCTGCGCCGCATGAACGAGCTGACCGACGCGCATAAGGCCTTTCACATCATCACGGTCTACGCCTACCAGCTTGACCACATGAACAAAGTCTCGGGCGTGCAGAGCGGCGACGAATTTCTGCGCCGCGCGGCAGAGCATATGCAGGAGATCGCGGGCAGGAACGTGTTCCGTGTGACAGGCAAGCGGTTTCTGCTGCTGACGTTCTCGCTGCGCGAGTACGAAGCCTGCCTGACGAGCCTGCGGCAGGTGTTCCACACGCAGCCGGACGACGCGCAGGCCGCTCCCTCGCCGGTCATCCTGTGCGGCGTGGTGGGCGCGGAAAAGCTGGGAACGGGCGGTCTTGTGCTGGATTATGCGGAATATCTCGAATCTCTCGCAGCACGCAGCGGCGGGACTGAGGTCATCCAGAACGACCGCAAGAACAGGGACAGCTTTTGCTACAACAAGCAGGTCGAGCAGTTCCTGCACCGCGCGATCGACGAGGATCTGTTCGAGGTCTATTATCAGCCGGTCTATTCGCTGCATCAGCAGCGCTTTGTCACCCTTGAGGCGCTCAGCCGCCTGCGGCATCCCACACTCGGCTGGATTTCACCGGATATTTTTATCCGCCTTGCGGAGAAGAACCGCCTTATCAGCCAGATCACCGAGCTTCAGCTGCGGCGCGTCTGCCGTTTTCTGCGTGAAAACCCGGCGCTCCGCGCGAGCATTGCGAACGTCAAGATCAATCTTTCGCCGCTCGATCTTATTCACAGCGATGGCGGAAGCCACTTGATCCGCATTCTGGACGAATACGGTCTGCCGTATTCCTGCTTCCAGTTTGAGATCACCGAGACGGTTGCGACCGAGTATTCCGTGAGCCTGACCCGGGTGGCGGAGAGCTTTCAGGCGGCCGGCATCGGCCTGTGTCTGGATGATTTCGGCTCGGGCTACGCCAACCTGAATACGGTCATGCAGCTGCCGTTCTCGGTCATCAAGCTCGACCGTTCGCTGCTGTTCCACATCTGCACGGACAAAAACGCCGCGCTCTTCTACCAGAGCATCGTATCCGCCTTCTGCCGTCTCGGCTACCGCATCATTGCGGAGGGTGTGGAGACGCAGGAGGAGATGGAGCTGCTGCGGAGCTGGAACGTGGATATGATTCAGGGCTATTATTTCTCCCGTCCTCTGCCGCCGGGAGACCTGCTGCGGCTGCTGACCGAGGAAGCCGTCGAACAGATGTGACCGGGTGCGGCGGACCGCCCCAAAAATCCGTGAAAAAAATTTTTCAGAAGCCGGAACCTTATTAGACGTGCTTCGTCTAATAGAGAGAAAGAGAGCAGTATCTGCTCTCTTAGAAAGAAGGCTTTTTACATGAAAAAAACATTGATGGTATTTGCATGCACGGCTCTGCTGGCTGCATCGCTTTCGGCCTGCGGCAGCAAGCCCGCCGAAAATACGGATACCGGTACAGCATCGTCTGCGGCGGCTTCGTCCTCGAGCAGCGAACAGCAGCAGGAAAATACGCTCACCGGCTCGCTCGATGAGAAGAAGAACGGCATGTTCGTTGTAACGGATGCCGAGGGTGCCGCCTATGAATTTACCTACGATCCCTCCGATACGCCGAAGGGTCTGGACGATGCCGCAGAGGGCGATTCGGTCACTGTGACTTATACGGGCACGGTATCCGAGGTCGATTCGTTTGACGGCACGGTCGTTTCGGTCGAGAAAGCGGAGGCAGCACAAAATTAAAGACGCGGCTCCTTGCGCAGGCTCCGGTCGCGCTGCCGCGGCTCCTTGCGCAGACTCCGTCGCGCTGCCGCGGCTGCCGCTTGGAAAGAACGCAAAAAAATCCCCTGTCGGGGACAGATTTTCTGTCTCCCCGGCAGGGGATTTCGCTTTTCAGGACTTTTGCTCTGCCTTGTCCAGATACATCAGATAATCCGCCTTGCGGATAGCCTCTGTGATCGGATGCACGCCGCAGATGCCGCCGATGCTGACCGAAAGCTGAACATCCGCGAACTCCGACATGCGGATGCCGCGCACGGCCTGCTGGATCTGCTTTTTCTTGTCGAGGAAAGCCTCCTCGGTCATGCGCGGAAACAGCAGCAGGAACTCGTCGCCGCCGTAGCGGATCAGAATATCGATCTTGCGAATGCAGGAGCGCACCGCGTTTACGATGTCGCGCAGCGCCGCATCGCCTGCGGCGTGGCCGCAGCGATCGTTGATGAGCTTGAAGTTGTTTACGTCGATCAGCGCCACGCCCTCCATGCCCTCAAGGTGGGTGCGGTAGGTTTCAAAATAGCGGCGCGAATAGACGTTGGTCAGCGGGTCGAGGAACAGCTGCATATCCTCGCCGCGCGTGCGGTCAAGCAGAAAACGCGAGCCGTTTGCGTCAATCCAGCGGCCTTCGTTGAGCCGCGAGACCAGCTCGAGCACGCAGGGCGTGCCGTTGATCGTAATATACTTGGCGATGACGAAATACATCTCATTTCGTGTAAATTCGAGCTTGTTGAGCGTAGTATGCTCAGCAAACGCCCGTGCGGAGATGCAGTTGGCGCAGCCCGTATCGTTATCCCAGAACGCGGCGCAGCGCTCGCCTGTGCGGTGCAGAATGCCGTCCGCATCGAGATCGAGCACGGCGTATTTTGTCGGGTCAACCAGACGGACGACATCAAAGATCGCGCTCAGACGCTGGATATCGTTGGTGATCGACGGCTCGTCCGTCGCGCTTTTGCCTGTGCAGCGGAAGGGCACACAGCTGCCCTGCACCTTCTGCGCATCGGTCAGACAGCCGATCACGCCGACATAGTGACCGGGGGAGAACGGCGACCAGAGCGTGTGCATCCGGATATTGTGCCAGTGCTGCTTGCGCCCGACCGGCAGGAGCAGGCTGAGCGAAAGCTCGTTGTTCTCGGGTGTTGTGGCCTTGAGAGCGGCTCTGAGCCGCGCAATATCGGCCGGCCGCAGCAGTCGGAGACTGTCCGTTTCATGCACGTCCAGTATCGTGCACTGCTGCTGACGCGGACGGCTCCGGTCGGCTATTATGATGGTACCGGCAGGAACGTCATACTCAAACTGCACATCGCCGCAGCAGGAGACAAAGAAATCCAGCTTTTCCTTGACATAATTCAGCTCGCGCTGGGCGCGATCGCTGTGCGGTACAGCGCTCTTTTGCAGCAGCTCGGCAGACAGGCGCTTGGCGTCGCGGCGGAGCACCTGATCGGCGGCAAGCGTCGGCAGTGCGCTCCGGAGGCGCATGCTGATCTCCTGCAGGCAGTCGAGCAGCATCGGGTTGAACGCGCCGCACTCTCCGTTGAGGATCATGGTGATAGCGGTGTCGTGGGTGTATGCCTTTTTGTAGCAGCGGTCACTGGTCAGAGCGTCAAATACGTCCGCCAGTGCGACTACCTGCGCCGAGATCGGGATCTGTTCACCGAGCAGGCCGTCCGGATAGCCGCCGCCGTCCCAGCGCTCGTGGTGCCAGCGGCAGATCTCGATGGCGACCTTGACCAGTGGCTCGTCGCGGTACTGCGTCAACCCCTCGAGCATGGATGCGCCGATGGCGGGATGGGTGCGGATGATGTTGAATTCCTCGGGCGTCAGTGCGCCCGCCTTGTTCAGAATGTTCTCGGGGATGCTGATCTTGCCGATGTCGTGCAGGGCGGACGCGGTGGTGATGAGGCGGATCTTGTCCTCGGTCAGACCGTATACATCGGTCTTTTCGGTCAGCTTGCGCAGCAGCATTTCGGTCACGGTCTGCACCTGAAGCACATGCTGTGCGCTCTCGCTGTTGCGGAACTCGACGATATGACTGAGGATGCCGATCATGACATGGCTGTCCTTCTCGTTCTGATAGATCTGGTCGGAGATCATGCCCATCAGCCGCTTCTGGTTGGCGTAGAGCGTGAGCGTGTTTTTGACGCGGCGCTGCACGATGAAGGAGTCGAACGGACGGCAGATATAGTCGGTAATGCCGAGGCTGTAACAGTGCTCGATAACCGCACGGTCCTCGGTGGCGGAGATCATGATAACTGGCAGCTCCTCGATCCAGCGGAACTGATTCAGGCGCTCGAGCACGCCGAAGCCGTCGATTTTCGGCATATTGATATCCAGCAGCAGCAGGTCGATATTCATATCCTGCTGGAGCATGAGGATGGCTTGCGCACCGTCCTCTGCCTCCGCGTAGTCATATTCCTCGCCGAGGATCGCCTTGAGCATTTCTCGGTTGAGTTCCGAGTCGTCAACAATCAGAATTTTCTGTCGGTTCATAGTCGTTCGACCGCAGCCGGGTCGCCCTCTCTCCCTTTGTTTACCGGAATTTGACCAGCTTCACCATTTTTTATTATACTACCAATGCAATGCAGAATAAAGGAAAATTTCCGTCAGCGCCGACGGCGGAAATTTCTGTTGTGCAGGAGTGCGGCAGCGTGTATAATGAAGAGTAAATTGTGCCGATCTGCGGCACAGACAACGAGCAAGGGGGAGAGGACACCATCATCGGTATGAACAGACACAAACGGGTAAGATGCGCTCTGGCGCTTTTGACCATGCTGACGGCAGGTCTGCTGTCCGGCTGCGTCTAGGATGCGGCGTCCGACAGCACACTCCCGACGATTACCGTCGGCAGCGACACCTATCCGCCTTATGGCCATATGGACAATAACGGCGACATTACCGGTCTGGACGTGGATATTGCGGAGGAGGCATTCCGCCGCATGGGATACCGCGCGGAATTCACCACGATCGACTGGGAACAGAAAACCAAACTGGTCGATAACGGAGAAATCGACTGCATCTGGGACTGCTTTTCCATGGACGGCCGTGAGAACGACTATCAGTGGGCGGGACCGTATCTGGTAAGCCGTCAGGTCATCGCCGTCAGCGCGCAGAGCAGCATCGAGCGAATGAGCGACCTCGCCGGAAAGACTATCGCGGTGCAGGCCACCGGCAAGCCGGAGGCGATTGTTCTGAGCGGAGGCGAAAACGTCCCGGCTTTCCGAAATATCATCAGCCTCGCTGACCGCGGGGTGCAGTATGCCATGCTGGACTGCGGTTATGTGGACGCGGTAGCAGCACACGAGGAGGCTATCCGGCAGTATATGAAGGACTACGGCGCGAACTTCCGTATTCTGGATGAACCGCTGCTGACGACCGGCATCGGCGTGGCATTTTCCAAGAACGACACACGCGGTCTGGCGGCGCAGCTGACCGAGGTTTTCGCGCAGATGCGCGAGGACGGCAGCATGGAACAGCTGGTCGGAAAATATCTCGAGGTCCCCGCGCACAGTCTGGAGGTGGAGCAGCTTAAACAATAATTCCCGGCGCATTGTCTCCCGAAGGACGTTCTGGTGCCTGTGCCTCGCGGCAGGGCTTTTGTTCCTCGGTGCGGTATTCCTGCTGTCCCGGCACGCGGATATGCAGGACTGCGAGCGGCGCATGACCGAGCTGATCGACTTTGTAAAGGAGCAGTCCTCCTCCTATGTGCAGTATAACGAAACCGCCGTGGCCAAGGCACTTGTGCGCGGAACGACCGCCGTTCAGGAGCTGGACGGCGTGACGCTCGACTGCGGCGAGGATGAGCTGCGGCAGTATGTGGAGCGGCTGGGGCTGACCGGTATTTCAGTGCTGGACGTGAACGGCAGGCTGGTCTGCGAGTACAGCGCGGACAGCATCGGCTATACCCGCCTGCAAACCGATCTGGAAGCCGAGCGCGTGCTCGCCGTGATTGGTCATCCGCAGAGCACATATGTTCGGCGCGTGCAGCTGACCGACGGCTCGTTTGCCGATGCTGCCGTGCGCAGCTGCGCGGACGGACGCGGCGCGGTGCTTGGCTGGCGGCACACCGGGGCGGCGTTCGCAAAGAAATCCGTGCTCTCCGTGCAGAATCTGCTCGACGGCTACGACGCCGAGACCACGGGAACCGTGCTCCTGTCGGACGGCAACCGCGTAACTGCGTCGGACGAGCCGTCCCTCATCGGTACAGATACCACGGAAAATGATCTGCTCCGCCGCATCCGCTCGAGCGGCCATGCCGACCGGCTGGTCTATGCCGGACGCAGGGGCCTGACCCGATATTACGGCATGTACAGCCACGGGCGCAACTTCTACTACTATATATATGTCCCGGGCAGACTGCTCTACACGAACACGCAGGTCAATTTGATCGTGTCGTTCTTCGCCTGTGCGGTCGTTCTAACGCTGCTCCTGTTCGTGCGGCGAGGAACGGAAAAGAGCTTCCTCCAACAGCAGAAAACGCTCGAAAAGGAATATCAGACCTCACTTGAGCAGAAGAACGCCGAGCTTGAACGCGCTATCCGTCAGGAAACGGCGGCAAACCGCGCCAAGCGCGAATTTCTGTTCAATATGTCGCACGACATCCGCACGCCGATGAACGCGATCATCGGCTTCACCTCGCTTGCGGCCACCCATATCGACAACCGTGAGCAGGTGCTCGACTACCTGAAAAAGACCGCGACGGCGAGCCAGCATCTGCTCTCGCTCATCAACGATGTACTTGATATGAGCCGTATCGAGAGCGGCAAGGTTTCTCTCGAACTGCGCCCGGTGCACCTGCCCGAGCTTGCACACGATCTGCGCGATATCATCCAGTCGAGCATCACCGCCAAGCGCATTTCGCTTTTCATCGACATGGTCGATGTGGAGGATGAAGATGTTGTTGCCGACCCCATGCGTCTCAACCAGATCATGCTCAACATCCTGTCCAATGCCATCAAGTTCACCCCGGTAGGCGGCATGATCACCCTGCACATCGTTCAGAAGCAGACCGCACCGCATGGAAGTGTGGATTATGAATTTCATATCCGTGATACCGGCATCGGCATGAGCTCGGCGTTTCAGGAGCATATCTTCGAGCAGTTTGCGCGCGAGGAAACTTCGACCGTGAGCAAAATTCAGGGAACCGGTCTCGGTATGGCGATTACGAAAAATCTGGTCGATATGATGGGCGGCAGGATTTCGGTCGAGAGCGAGCCGGGGAAGGGCTCGGAATTCACGGTTTCCCTTCGCTTTCCCATCAGCGGAGAGCAGGCCGTGCCGCAGCGTATCCCCCAGCTTGAGGGTCTGCGCGCGCTTGTGGCGGATGATGATACCAACACCTGTCTGAACGTCAGCAAAATGCTGCGCATGATCGGCATGCGGTCGGACTGGACAACCTCTGGACATGAGGCTGTTGTCCGCACGCAGGACGCGATCGAGCAGGGTGACGGCTTCGATGTCTTTATCATCGACTGGATGATACCCGATCTGAACGGTCTTGAGGTCGTGCGCCGCATTCGCAGGCTGATTGGCAGCAATACCCCGATCATTATCCTGACCGCCTACGACTGGGCGGATATCGAGGTTGAGGCAAAGGCTGCAGGCGTGACTGCGTTCTGCGCCAAGCCGCTGTTTATGTCCGAGCTGCGCCGCATACTGGCTGAGCCGTTTCTTCCGGCAGAGGCTGCGGAACAGACGGAGAAAAAGGCGGATTTCGCCGGAAAACGGCTGCTGGTCGTCGAGGATAACGCCCTCAACCGCGAAATCGCGGTGACGATGCTCGAGGAAGGCGGGTTCGAGGTGGACACGGCGGAAAACGGAAAGGTTGCGGTAGACAAGGTGCGCGAGAGCGCGCCCGGGTACTATGATCTGGTGCTGATGGACATTCAGATGCCGATCATGGACGGCTATGCGGCTGCGCGTGCCATCCGCGCTCTGCCGAATGCCGAAAAGGCGGGTCTGCCCATTGTCGCCATGACGGCGAACGCCTTTGACGAGGACAGGCAGAACGCAGAGAAGGCAGGCATGAACGGCCATCTTTCCAAGTCGTTCGATATGCAGCAACTGCTCACGATGCTCCGGGAGAAGCTGTCACCGTAACGCTTTCATTTTCATCGCGTTATTCGATAATGAAGCCGCCGGATCAGACTGAATAGGAAACGCAGGAAGCGTCCGTTTGGGATGCCTTCCTGCGTTTTTCTTTGCACACCGCCGGTGCGGCGTTTTTTTACCTTTTCTGCCCAGAAAAGGTTTACATTGCTTATCAATTGGCTTATGATAAAATCTGACAAAGGAGGTGAGCCTGTGCACGGAGTACGTCAATGGTGGGTGCGTCTGTCCATTTTGCACAAGGCGATCGTGCTGAGCTGCGCATTCGTCATTCCCATTCTGCTGGTGGTGGGACTGTTAGTGAACGATTTTTACGATTACCGCGAGAAAAGCGATGATATCCTGTCTGAATATGCACGCTGCACGGACTACATGAACGCCATGGAGCAGGAAAATGCGCTTCTGGGCGAGTTGACGTTTGCGGCGCCCGAGTCCGATACGATCGACAAATATGCGGATGCCGTGCAGGACACCGCCTCTGCGTGGGAGCGGCTGCGCAGCGCAGAGACCGACGGCAGCACGCAGAGCGAGGTGCTTAAGCAGGTCATCGACCGCACGATGAAAAGCTATCGTGTCCGTCAGGAGATGTTCATCGCGCAGCTGCATGACGGCACATTTGACGCGGTGAGCTACGAAGCTCTGCGTACACAGGGCAGCTATCTGACGAAATACACCGATCAGCTGACGGCGGCGTTTCTGATGGAGGGACGCGAGGGCTACCTGGTCCTCGGTCAGCGGAGTACCTCGCAGAACATGGTATTTACCATCGTAGCCGCGATCGGCAGCGTGCTGTTTGCAGGCGCGATGCTGTACTACGCACGCAGCCTGCTGCTGCCGGTACAGCAGATGAGCCGCGGTGCACGCCGCGTCGCGGATGGCGAATACGACATTGAGGACTTTAACTTTGCACGCTCGGACGAGATCGGTATGCTCGCCGACTCGTTCAACCATCTCAAGCACCAGATTGCGCGGACGATCCACGCACTGGAAAGCGAAGCACAGCTGGAAAAATCCCTGCGTCAGCAGGAGAGCGAGGCAGCACGCCTGCGGCAGCTGATCGAGCAGAGCCGCTTTGCGCAGCTGCAGAGCCAGATCAACCCGCATTTTCTGTTCAACACGCTGCAGAGCGTGGCCAATATGGCCGGAATCGAGCAGGCGACCGTTACCGGCGACATGGTGGTGCGGCTGGCGAACTTCTTCCGCTACACGCTCGACCATGACGACAGCGTGGTAACACTCGACCGCGAGCTTGCGCTGCTGCGCGACTACATTTCCCTGCAGGAGCTGCGGTTCGGTGAACGTATTTCGTTCGAGATGAACTGCGACAGCCGCTGTGCGGCCTGTGAACTGCCGAAATTCACACTGCAGCCGATTGTGGAAAACTCTATCGTACATGGTATGCGCAGCCGCAGTGCGGGCGGCCGCATCCGCATTGTCACTGAGAGCACACCGAATGGCTGCCGCATCCAGATTACGGACAACGGCGGCGGCTTCTCGCGCAGCAAAATGAAACAGAACACCGCCGAGGGACACCGGTCTATCGGCCTGCAGAATATCGCGGGACGCATTGCGCTGTCCGGCGGCAGCTTCCGCATTGTCAGCTGTCCCGGATTGGGCACGACAGCCCGCATCATACTGCCCATGAAAGGGGAAGAGCATATATGTTAAAGGTACTGATCGCGGAGGACGAACCGCTGAGTCTGCAGAATCTGAGCGGACAGATGCGCGATTTGCTTGGCGCGGATGCACTCATCGAGGGAGTTGCGAACGGACGGGAGGCGGTTGAACGCGCCCGTCAAATTCAGCCGCAGCTGGTGCTGTTGGACATTGAAATGCCGGTGATGAACGGCCTTGATGCGGCAGCCATCATCCACAAAGCCATGCCGGAAACCCACATTGTATTCCTGACTGCCTTCGACCGCTTCGACTACGCCGTAGGCGCCATGCGGGCCGGCGGAACGGATTATCTGGTCAAGCCGTTTGACAGCGCACAGATTACCGCCTGCCTGCGCAAGCTGAATCTGCTGCCGGAAAGCCGTCCGGTGGTATGCGGGGACAAGCCGGGAAATACGTTCTGCACCCAGTTTTCCGTGTGGCTGGAGCACCATTACATGCAGGATGTGTCGCTTGATCAGGCGGCAGAGGCGATGGGCATGAGTTCGTTCTACTTCTCACGCTTTTTTCGCACCTCGTATAACCAGACCTTCCTTGAATACTTGACCGCCTACCGTATCGACCGTGCGGTTGAGCTGCTGCAGCAGACTGATATTCCGGTACGGGAAATCGCTGTTCGGGTCGGCTATACGGATGCAAACTACTTCACGAAGGTGTTCAAGCGGCATTTGGGCGTAACGCCTACCGAGTACCGCAATCATAACGCAAACTGAACGATCCGCGCGGCAGGATTTACGGAATTTATATGGAAATTTACTATTCCTTCCAAAATATTTATGCAAATGTCATAAAATAGAATATGAAAATTTTCAGTGCGCTGTGATTTTACCTGTCTACCGCAAGTATTTACGATGTTGCCGAAACTGGTCACCCTATATAATAGGAGATGGAAAGATGAATAAACGCTTTCGGTGTGTGATCGCCGGATGGCTGCTGCTCATGCTCTGTGCATGTACCGGCGGCACGGACGAGCCGCATATCCGCTATTACCGCCTTGCCAGCGGGCAGAGCGAAAACTACCTCGCCAATCAGGCGTGTCAGCGCTTCTGCGACATGGTGCGCAAGGAAACGGACGGCGCGATACAAATTCTGCCGAGCTTTGATAACGAGCTTGGTACCGATGCATCCGCACTTGAGCAGTGCGTGTACGGCGGCATTGATTTTGTACGCACGCCAATCTCGTCTGCCGCAGCGTATGCACCGCAGCTTGCGGCACTGCAGCTGCCGTACGAGTACACCTCGGACAAGCACCTGTTCCGGGTGCTGGACGGCGCAGTCGGTCAGCAGGTGATGGCCTCGCTCAAGGATAAGGGCCTTACCGGTTTAAGCTATTTTTATGCCGGTTACCGGTGCTTTTTCACGACAGGAAAGGCGATCACCTCACTCGATGACATGAAGGACCTGCGGCTCGGCACCGAGGATTCCTCGCAGATGAAGCAGGTCATTCCGATGTGGGGCGCCGAGGCGGTGACGCTGCCGCCGGATGAGATCGCGCTCGCGCTCCGCACTGACCGGATTGACGGCGCCGAGAGCACGCTGCCTACCTATGTGGACAGTGGCTACTATCAGCTTGCACCGTACTGGACGTACGACCGACATTCCTACAACGCGGATGTGCTTGTCGCGTCCTCGGAAACGTGGGAAACGTTCTCACAGGAGGAGCAGACCATCATTGAGCGATGCGCCGCTGAGGCGGCTTCGTGGCAGCGCGACCACTGGCAGAGCGCAGAGGTTCGAGCAATGCTGCATGCATCCCGCAGCGGTTGCTACATGGCGCTGCTCGATGAGGAGCAGGCCGAAAAGTTCCGTGCAGCGGTGCAGCCGATTTACGAACACCTTTCCGATGCGCAGAAGGAGGTCGTGCAGGCCGTACAGGCACTGGCCGACAGCGATTAGCGAGAATCCCCTCCTTGTGCATGACCAGTTTGTTCGCAAACGTCCGCAAAAACGGCGTTTTCGATAGAGGAAAACGAACAAGGAGGCTAAAAAGATGAAAATCAAAAGATTGATGGCAGGTCTGCTTTGCGGTGCAGTCGGTGCGGCAACCCTTGGTTTGTCCGGCTGCGGCAATGCCGCGGACAGCGGCATGATGGATGCGGCAAACGCCAATGCAGTTGCAGGCGGCAGCAGTGATCTGCCGGTCATCACCTGGAAGATGGGTTCCACCTGGGGTGACGGCAACATTCACTTCACCTGTGACGAGCGCTTCTCCGAGCTGGTCAGCCAGCTGACCGACGGACGCTTCACCATCACCAACTATCCGGAGGGATCGCTTTGTGCGGCAAACCAGCTGTTCGATTACGTCCAGAACGGCACCATCCAGTGCGGCGGTGACTGGGGCGGCTACTGGAGCGGCAAGGATACCGCTTTTGAACTGCTCTCCACTACAATGGATAATTTCACCGGCATGGACTACTACATCTGGATCACCCAGGGCGGCGGCCTGCAGTGCTATCAGGATATGTACGGCAAGTACAACATGACGTATTTCCCGATTATGATCAACCACGCAGAGTCCGGCATCCGTTCGACCAAGCCGATCACGTCTATCAAGGACATGCAGAGCATGAAGATCCGCCTCGGCGGCGTTATGGCCGGCCGTGCAGCGGAAAAGCTCGGCATCAACATCACCACCGTTGCGGCAAGCGAGCTTTATGAGTCCCTGCAGCGCGGCGTTATCGACGGCGGCGAGTTCTCCACGCCGTGCTCGGATGATTCGCTGAAATTGCAGGAGGTTGCCAAGTACTGGTGCTCGCCTGCATGGTATCAGTCCGGCGGCGTCAACGGCGTTATGATCAACAAGGATGCATGGAATCAGCTCCCCGAGGAGTACCAGAATGCCATCCAGATGGCGGCTGAGATCTGCACCTCCGAGCAGCTGTCCCGCTACCTGTGGATGGATTTCGATTCCACCAAGAAGATGCTCGAGGAGGACGGCTGCGTCGTCACCAAGATGAACCAGGACGACTGGAATACCATCCGTGAGACCTGCCGTCAGGTTTACGAAGAAGAAGCTGCGAAGAATGAAAACTTCAACATGGTATACAGCTCTATGCAGGATTACCGTGAACATGCCGATACCTACCGTGCAATGCTCGGTGACTACGGCTGGGGCTTCAACTACGATGAATCCGAAAAGTGACCGACAGAGTGTTCCGTGCTCTATTTTGAGAGCACGGAGCCTCAGAAGATGAGGTGTAATATATGAAAGTGATCAAACGCATCTGCGATGTGATCGACCTCGTCAATGACTGGATCGGCAGGATTGCTTCCTTCGCCGTTCTTGGCATTCTCGCGGTCATTGTTACCGAAGTCGTGCTGCGCCGTTTGTTCCACAGTCCGCAGATCTGGACGATGGACGTCATCTGCATGACCTTCGGCTGCTACATTATCATGGTCTGCGCCTACGGCTTCCAGAAGAAGGCCTTTGTTGCGGTTGATGTGCTGTATGCACGGCTTAAACCGCTTGCACAGAACATTCTGCACCTGATTACCTATCTGGTGTTCTTTGTTCCGTTCGTATTCGTGCTCGCGCCTGAGAGCTTCGGATTTTTCCTTCGCTCGTATACCACGGGTGAGCGCGGCTATTCGGTATGGGCGCCGCCGGCATGGCCGGTCAAGCTGGCGCTGTTCGTCGGCATGACGCTGCTCGCACTGCAGGGCATTTCCGAGATGCTCAAGTGCGTGTACGGCATCGGTGAAGCCGTTTCCGGCACGGATGATACGAAGGGAGGCGACGCTGCATGATGGAAATGCTGACCAATCTTGTCACGCAGTCCGGCGTGGGCGCAACACAGCTCAGCGCGATCCTGCTTGGCGTACTGTTCCTTACTATGATCATCGGTCTTGCGACCGGTCAGGAGCTTGCGTTCGTCCTCGGCGGCGCCGGTGTTATTATCGGCTATCTCGCCTGGGGCGGCCCGGGCATCACCATCGCTATGACCAAGGTGTACGACCAGATGCAGAGCTATTCCATGGTCGCCATCCCGATGTTCGTGCTGATGGCAAACTTTTTGACACATTCCAAGGTTGCGGATGGGCTGTTCCTCTCTATCCGCTACCTGCTTGGTCCTCTGAAGGGCGGTCTCGGTCTGGCAGTGATCGTGGTTTCCACCGTGTTCGCTGCCACGACCGGTATCGTCGGCGCATCCGTTGTTACCATGGGCATGCTGTCCGTACCGGTGCTGCTGAAGTGCGGCTATAAGCCGTCTCTCGCGTGCGGCATGGTGTGTGCGGGCGGTTCGCTCGGCATCCTGATCCCGCCGTCCATCATGCTGGTTTCGATGGGCTCCTATGCGAACGTATCGGTCGGCAAGATCTTCTTCGCCGCCATCGTTCCGGGTCTTGTCCTGTCGCTGTTCTACATGGTCTATGTGTTCGTCATCTGCCACATTCACCCGGATTACGGTCCGGCGATGACCACCGAAGAGCTGGCTGCCATGCCGCTGCGTGAGCGCATTACCGGTTCGCTCGTCAACCTGATCCCGCCGGTCATCCTGATCATCGGCGTACTGGGTTCGATCTTCAGGGGCTGGGCGACCCCGACCGAGGCAGCAGGCGTCGGCGCGCTGTTCTCGCTTATTCTCGCGATCTTCTACAAGCAGTTCAGCTTCAAAATGCTGTACGATTCGCTGATCGACACCGCAAAGACCTCTGCGATGGTATTCATCATCCTGTTCGGCGCATCCGCGTTCACCGGCATCTTCATGTCGCTCGACGGCGATCAGCTCATCGCAACGTGGATCGCAAGTGTCGGCATCGGCAAGTGGGGCGCGTTCGCCATCATGATGGCAATCGTATTCGTCATGGGCATGTTCCTCGACTGGCTGGGCATCGTTATGATCGTATTCCCGATCTTCCTGCCGATTATGGATATGTTCGGCTTCGACCGTCTGTGGATCGTCGCAGTTACGGCTGTTATGCTGCAGACCTGCTTCATGACGCCGCCGTTCGGCTTCGCACTGTTCTACATCAAGGGCATTGTGCCGCCGTCGGTCAAAATACAGGAAATCTACCGCGGCGTTATCCCGTTCATCCTGATTATCATCGCAGTGGTAATTCTGGTAACGGTATTCCCGCAGATTGTATATTTCCTTCCAAATCTGGTAGCATCTTAATCTTTCTCCTGAGCCTTCCGGCAGCCACCTGTGCCGGAAGGCTCAACTTCTGTAAGAAGTAACAGGCTTTGGACAAAAATGACTATTGACTGTGAAGGATATGGTGTTATACTGGATAAGTACGCAAAAACGTACCATTTGTTACCTGCGTTATTTCGCAGTTCAATGCGGTTTTCCTCTTACCGTATTACCGTAAAATGGGAAATGTGTAGATGCGTTTGAACTGTTGAATAAATCTCTGTCTGCCGGATTGTTGGAGTATTTGCCGGCGGCAGAACCCCCTCTGGGCTCTCTGATCTGTTGGAAATCAGAGAGTCCTTGCTTATTCCTGCGTGGAAAAAATTCCGCAAATCGCTTGACTTCTCGAAAGATTTCGGGTATAAGATTATATTGAACAGACAAAATTCGATGATATACTATTATATAATGTATGCCTGTTTGAAGCCTGAACATACTGTTCAGGCTTTCAGCGTATCATCGTTAAAGGAGGGAATTCATCGTGCAGATACAGACTTTTACGGCGCATAAGCGGCATCTGGGACTGCGGGCGCCGACGGTGCTTGCCCTCGGCTTTGCACTGACGGTTCTGGCGGGTGCGCTGGTGCTGATGCTGCCGGTCTCGGCGGCAGACGGACAGATGACGCCGTTTCTCGACGCACTGTTCACAGCAGCCTCGGCGGTCTGTGTTACTGGACTCGTCACGGTCAGCACGGCGGTACACTGGTCGGTGTTCGGCAAGTGCGTCATTCTGCTGCTGATTCAGATCGGCGGACTCGGCTTTATGACCATGGCATCTATCGCGTCGTTCCTTCTGCGGCGGACGATTACGCTGCACGAGCGTATGGTGATGAGCGCGGGGCTTAATCTGCCGGACGGCGGCGGCATCGTCCGCCTGACGCGGCGCGTGCTGTTCGGCACGTTTATCATCGAAGGGGCGGGAGCGGTTCTGCTCTCCTGCCGGTTCGTGCCGCATTACGGTTTCCCGAAGGGAATCGCAATGGGCGTGTTCCACGCGGTTTCGGCGTTCTGCAACGCAGGCTTTGACCTGATGGGCACACCTGACGATCCGTTTCAGTCGCTCATCGGCTGGGCGGAGGATCCGCTCGTCAACATTACGCTGATGGCGCTCATCGTGCTCGGCGGTCTCGGCTTTTTCGTGTGGAGCGATGTATGGGACAAGCGGTCATTCCGCCGTCTGTGTCTGCACACGAAAATCGTGCTGACAGCCACGGCAGGTCTGCTGCTGTTCGGCTTCGGCTGGACGCTGCTGTTCGAGTGGAGCAATCCGGCAACGCTTGGTGCGTTTGATACCCCGTATAAGCTGCTTGCGGCGGCGTTTGAGTCCGTGACCCTGCGCACGGCAGGCTTCAACACCATCGACCTCGGTGCGCTTACCGGCCCGAGTCAGGCGGTGTCGTGCCTGCTCATGTTCATTGGCGGCTCGCCCGGCTCGACGGCAGGCGGCATCAAGACCGTGACGGCGGCCGTGCTCGTGCTCACGGCGATCAGCGCGCTCAGCGGACACACAACGGTTTCGGCGTTCGGCCGGACGATTGTGCCGCGCAGCATCATGAACGCCGTAACCCTGCTCATGGCAGGCGGCGTGTTCTGTCTGGCCGGCGCCTGTGCGATCGCCGGAATCGAGGACGCACCGTTTCACCAGTGCCTGTTTGAAGCGGTCTCCGCGTTCGGCACGGTCGGTGTGACCATGGGCCTGACACCGACATTGTCGGCGGCTTCGCGCGTCATTCTGATCGTGATGATGTACATGGGCCGTGTCGGTGTGCTGACACTCGGCGTTGCCGTTTTCATGCGCCGCAGAGAGCCGCCAAGGCTCAAATACCCGGACGCAGATGTGTTTATTGGTTGAGGCAGCATTCCGCAGTTACATTTTCGGCATTTTGCGTGAGGATGCCTTTATGGTGAAGTAGATTAAGCAGTTATCCAAAGGAGAGACAGCTATGAAATCCTTTCTGGTGATCGGCATGGGCCGATTCGGTACCGCCGTTGCGCAGGAGCTGACCGAGCTTGGTCAGGAGGTTTTTGCCATCGACGAGAACGCCGAGAGCGTGCAGCGCGTCGCGGAAAATGTGACGCAGGCCATGCAGGGCAACGCGCAGGACGAGGCCGTACTGAGGGCAGTCGGCGTGCGCAACTTCGACTGCTGCGTGGTCGCAGTGGGCACGGATATGGAGGCCAGCATTCTCATTACAGTCATGCTGAAAGAGCTGGGCGCGAAGTATATCGTTGCCAAGGCGAGAAGTGCTGTGCATGCCAAGGTGCTCGAGCGCGTCGGCGCGGACCACGTCGTCCTGCCGGAGAGCGAAATGGGCTGCAAGCTGGCACAGCGCCTGGCACATACCAACGTGGTGGATTTTATCGGCGTGTCGGACGAATACAGCATTCTGGAGATACACGCGCCGAAAAGCTGGGTCGGCAGATCACTGGTGCAGCTTGCCGTGCGGCAGAAGCATAAAGTGAATGTGCTCGCCGTGCGTCACGGGGAGCAGGGTATACTGGATGCAAGTCCTAAGCCGGATATGCCCATCGAGCCGGGTGATCTTCTGTTCATCATGGGCGAAAACAAATTTGTAGACAGGGTGGTGGAACTGGATTGATCGAGATACAGAGTCGTCAGAATGCCGCACTCAAGCACCTTGCGCGGCTGGGACGGGAACGAAAATACCGCCGCAGCACGGGGGAAATGCTGTGCGAGGGCGAAAAAATGCTGGGAGAAGCACTGCGTTCGGGCGCGAAGCTGAAAACCGTGCTTGTGAAAGACGGCTGGGACAGTCCGCTCATCAAAGAGGCGGAAGCGCAGGGAGCCGCCCTGTATTCCGCACCGGATGCGCTGTTCAAACTCGCAAGCGAGGTGGAAACGCCGCAGAACGTCATCTTTTCCTGCGAGCAGCCGCAGTGGACGGCGGACGCGCTGGACAAAGCCGGGCAGGTGCTCCTGCTGGACGGCTTACAGGACCCGGGCAACCTTGGCACGATCTTACGCACCGCCGAAGCGTTCGCGCTTGGCGCCGTTGTGTTGTGCGAGGGCTGCGCCGATCCGTTTTCACCCAAGGTCGTGCGCTCGACGATGGGCGCAGTGTTCCGTCTGCCGTGCGTGACGCTCCCGCTTGCGGAGGCCGCCGAACGGCTGCACCGGAACGGTCTGCCACTGTACGCCACCGCGCTGCATGAGGACAGCGTGCCGCTTTCCTCGGTTTCGCTTTCCAAAGCCGCCGTTATCATCGGCAGTGAGGGAAAGGGCGTGACCGAGCAGGCGCTCCGTCTGTCCGACAGGCGCGTTATCATTCCCATGAAGGGCCGTGCCGAATCGCTCAATGCGGGCGTTGCCGCGGCCATCGTGATTTACGAAATGACAAAATGAGGAGGCGGGCTCTATGCCGTCAAGACTCAGCTATGTTTGGCTTTCGCTCAAGCGCGGACTCGGCTCGCGCACAGCCGCCGAGGTACTCGATGCCTTCGGCTCTCCGGAGGCGGTGTTCGCTGCCGACCGGCAGGCACTGACAGCTGCGCCGTGTGAGCTGCGCAAGACCCATGTCGATCTGCTGTGCGACAAGGATACGTCCGAAGCAGAGCAGGTCATCCGGTCCTGCACAGAAAAGAATATCCAGATCATTACCATCGGTGACAGCGCTTATCCGGACCGCCTGCGGGCGATTCCGGATCCGCCGACCGTGCTGTATGTGCGCGGACGCTGGCCGGATTTCGACAGCGTTCCCGCCGTAGCCGTCGTCGGCACGCGCAAGGCGACGCCGTATGGCCTGAAAGTCGCCGATCAGATCGGCACAACGCTTGCCCGAGCGGGCATGATAACCGTCAGCGGCATGGCGCTCGGCAATGACGGCGCGGCACACCGCGGTGCGCTGAAGGCGGGCGGTCTGACCGTTGCCGTGCTGGCGGGCGGTCCCGATGTGTGCTATCCGCCGCAGCACCGCAGCCTGATGGGCGATATCCTGCTCATGGGTGCCATCATCAGCGAATATCCGCCCGGCACCGAGCCGCACGGACGCAATTACCACCAGCGCAACCGCATTATCAGCGGCCTGTCGGTCGCGTCCGTCATCGTGGAGGCGAGCGACTGGCGTTCGGGTGCGCTCATTACCGCGCGTCACGCGCTTGATCAGGGCCGCGATGTGTACGCCGTGCCCGGTCCGATCGACGCGACGCAGTCGCAGTCGTGCAATGAGCTGATCGCCAAGGGCGAGGCTGCGCTGCTGACCAGTCCGACCGTGCTCGTGCGCGAGTACAGCGGCATGATGCCCGAGCAGGCGGTACAGCAGGCGTTTCGGCGTCAGACCGGCGAGTATCCGGAACCGGCTGCCAGAAGTGCATGGGAGGACATTCGCAGGCGTGAGCAGCAGGCCGAACAGCGCCGCGCCGCTGCCGCAGAAAAGGCGAAGGCCGAACCTAAACAGCCGTCTGCGGCTGCAAAACAGCTGCCGGACGGCTTAAATGAGGATGAAAAGACCATCGTCACGCTCGTGCGGGACGGTGTGAGCACGCCCGAGGAGCTGATCGACCGCTGCGGTCTGGCAGCGCCGCGGGTGATGAGCCTTGTCACCATGCTGGAAATGGATGGGATTCTGCGCCGTGAAAAGGGCAGACTCATCCTCGGCACATGGTAAAAGTGAGAGAAAAAAGAAAACACGCAGCAATCACGCCGTAAGGCGTGTATTCAATAGAATTTCCGCAGGAAATTCATAAAAAGGGGGAGAATGTATCACCCTTTTTATACAAGTGCGGAGAAAAGTTTCGACGAAGGAGGAACTTTTCGCAGCCTTGGCCATATCCGAACAGAGTTCGATATGGCCTTTCGATTGCAAGCGTGGTTGCAATCGAAGTAAGTTTTTGGAGGTTTTTATGTCTAAGTTAGTCATCGTGGAGTCCCCGGCCAAGGCAAAGACGATCGGAAAATATCTCGGTTCGGACTATGTCGTCAAGGCTTCGATGGGACATCTGCGCGATCTGCCGAAAAAGAAAATGAGCATCGATATCGAGCACGATTTCCAGCCGGAATATGTGCCGATCGAGGGTAAAGATAAAATCATCAAGGAAATCCGCAGCGAAATCCGCAAGAGCGATTTCGTCTATCTCGCAACTGACCCTGACCGCGAGGGAGAAGCGATTTCGTGGCACATCAAGGAGCTGTTCAAGCTCAAGGACAAAAATTCCCGCCGCGTGACCTTTAATGAGATCACCAAGCAGGCGGTCCGCTCGGGTATCGAGAACCCGCGCGATATTGATATCGATCTGGTAAATGCACAGCAGGCACGCCGCATTCTCGACCGAATCGTTGGCTATCAGCTGTCGCCGTTCCTGTGGCGCAAGGTCAAGCGCGGTCTGTCCGCAGGCCGTGTGCAGAGCGTTGCAACCCGTCTGGTCGTGGACCGTGAGAACGAAATCCGCGCATTCGTGCCGGAGGAATACTGGTCGATCGAGGCCCTGCTGCAGACCGCGGACGGCGGCAAGTTTTCAGCGCGCTACTACGGCGACGCGAACGGCAAGGCCGAGCTGAAAAACGAAGAGCAGGCGATGCATGTTGTCAACGCCGTTACCGGCAAGCCGTTCACCGTCGGCAATATCAAGCGCGGTAAGAAAAAGCGCACCGCCGCACCTCCGTTCATCACCTCGACGCTGCAGCAGGAAGCCAGCCGCAAGCTGAATATGACGCCGCGCCGCACGATGAGCATCGCGCAGGAGCTGTACGAAGGTATTGAACTCGGTGAATACGGTCTGACCGGCCTTATCACCTATATGCGTACCGACTCGCTCCGTCTGGCGGACGAGGCCACCGCTGCCGCTGCGGGCTTCATTCGCGGCCGCTACGGCGAGGAATATTATCCGGGCAAGCCGCGTGTGTTCAAGACCAAGGGCAACGCGCAGGACGCGCACGAAGCCATTCGTCCGTCCAACGTGCAGCTGCTGCCTGAAGAAATCCGCAAGTACCTGACGCCCGATCAGTTCAAGCTGTACCGCCTGATCTGGTCGCGCTTTGTGGCCTGCCAGATGGCAGACGCCATTCTCGATACGGTTTCCGCCGATATCGTCTGCGAGGGTCAGGTGTTCCGCGCATCCGGTCATACGGTCGCGTTCCCGGGTTTTACTGCGGTTTACGAGGAAGGCACGGACGACGAGAAAAAGCAGGATTCCGCAGGAAAGCCGCTGCCGCGTTTCGATCAGGGCGACAAGCTGACTGCCGAGAAGATCGAGCCGTCCCAGCACTTTACGCAGCCGCCGGCCCGCTACACCGAGGCATCGCTCATCCGTGCGATGGAGGAACGCGGCATCGGCCGGCCGTCCACCTATGCGCCGACTATCTCGACCATCATCGACCGCGATTACGTCACCAAGGAGAACAAGGCGCTCCGTCCGACGCCGCTCGGCGAAGGCGTTACCGGCCTGCTGGTTGACGAGTTCAAGTCGGTTGCCGATTACGAGTTCACCGCCAACATGGAGCACGAGCTGGACGAGGTCGAAGCGGGCAAGCTGAACTATATCCAGCTGCTGCACAACTTCTATGACGGCTTTGAAGCCGCGCTCAAGCAGGCGGAGATCGATCTGGAGGGCAAGCGCATCAAGATTCAGGACGAGGTGACCGACGTTATCTGCGAGAAATGCGGACGCAACATGGTCATCAAGTCCGGCCGGTTCGGCAAATTCCTTGCGTGCCCGGGTTTCCCGGAGTGCACCAACACCAAGCCCATCACCGAGGACACCGGCGCTGCGTGCCCGGTTTGCGGCGCAAAGGTCGTGAAGAAAAAGTCCGCACGCGGCTATGTGTACTACTCGTGCGACACCTATCCGACCTGCCAGTTTATGACGTGGGACAAGCCGCTCAAGACCAAGTGTCCGAACTGCGATTCCTCGCTGTTCCGCCACACCGACCGCGATTCCAAGGAGGTCACGGACGTTTGCCTGCGTGAGGGCTGCGGCTATAAGGAGCTGGTCAAGGAGGGCCTGCCGCCTGAGGAAACCGAAAAGCGCCGCAAGATGCGTGAAGCGCGTGCCGCCAAGGCTGCGGAACGTGCTGCCGCCAAGGAGGCCGCCGAGAAGAACGGTGAGACCGAGGAAAAGGTCAAGAAGGCAACGAAAAAGGCGGCTGTCAAGAAATCCACCGCAAAGAAAACCCTGCCGTGGATGACCAAGACCACCAATAAATTCAAAAAGCTGAAGGACGAGGCTGTACAGGAGCTGACTGCCAAGCAGCAGGAGCAGTACGCCAAGGCTCTGGCGAAGTATGAAGCAGAAAAGGCGGCTGAGAAGGCGAAAAAAGCCGCTGAGAAGAAAGCAGCAGCGAAAAAGCCTGCCGCAAAGAAAAAGACCACGGCAAAGGAGAGCGCCGAATGAGTGAAATGGTAACAGTAGTCGGCGCAGGACTGGCCGGCTGTGAGGCTGCATGGCAGCTGGCACAGCGCGGTATCTCCGTGCGCCTGTGTGAGATGAAGCCAGTGCAGCACACGCCTGCGCACCACTCGGACGATTTCGCCGAGCTGGTGTGCTCCAACTCGCTGCGCTCGGATGAGCTGGCGAACGCCGCCGGTCTGCTCAAGGAGGAGCTGCGCCGACTGGACAGCCTTATCCTCTCGTGTGCGGATGCACATCGCGTTGAGGCAGGCGGCGCACTGGCGGTTGACCGCGAGGCCTTTGCGGCAGCCGTAACCGAGAAGATCAAGAACCACCCGAATATCGAGGTGGTCTACGGTGAAGTGACCGAGATTCCGGAGGGCAGAGTCGTAATCGCCTCAGGCCCGCTGACCTCGGATACGCTGTTTGACGCCATCCACGCCAAGGTCGGCGGCGATTTCCTGCACTTTTACGATGCCGCCGCGCCGATTGTCACGGCTGAGAGCATCGATATGGATTCTGCCTACGAGGCGTCCCGCTACGGCAAGGGCACGGCGGATTACATCAACTGCCCGTTCTCCCGCGAGGAGTACGAGGCATTCTGGAACGAACTGACCACCGCCGAGGAAGCGCCGGTGCACGGCTTCGAGGACTCCAAGGTGTTCGAGGGCTGCATGCCCATCGAGGTTAACGCACGCCGCGGCTTTGACACGCTGCGCTTCGGCATTTTGAAGCCCATCGGCCTGCCGGACCCGAAAACCGGCAAGGATCCGTATGCGGTCCTGCAGCTGCGCCGCGACAACGCGAACGGCACGCTGTACAATCTGGTCGGCTGTCAGACCCACCTGAAATTCGGTGAACAGAAGCGCGTGTTCTCCATGATCCCGGCGCTCCGTAACGCTGAGTTCGTGCGCTACGGTGTTATGCACCGCAACACGTTCCTGGATTCTCCGCGCCTGCTGGACGCGACATATGCGCTCAAATCCGACCCGCGCATCCGTTTTGCGGGCCAGATGACCGGCGTGGAGGGCTATGTGGAGTCCACCGCCTCCGGCTGGGTGGCAGGCGTGGCAACGGCCATGGACGTGCTCGGCAAACCGATGCCGGCACTCGACCGCCTGACCGCCACCGGCGCACTGGCGACCTATATTTCCGACCATACGGTCGCGAAATTCCAGCCGATGAACGTAAACTTCGGCATTATCGAGCCGCTCGGCTATAAAATCAAGGGCAAGCGAGAGAAGAACACCAAAATCTCTGAGCGGGCGCTCGAGCAGATCGAAAAACTGAAGGGAGAGCTTTAATATGAGGATCATCGTTGATGCGATGGGCGGCGATAACGCGCCCGAATCCGCTGTATGGGGCGGTGCGCTGGCTGCGAAGGAATACGGCGAGGAAGTGCTGCTGGTCGGCAAGCCGGAGGTCGTAGCGAATGTCCTCAAGGAGAAGGGACTTTCCGATGTCAAGGGCATTACCATCATGCCTGCAAACGATCTGGTCGATATGCACGACGATCCCGCAACGGTACTCCGCCGCAAGCCGGATTCGTCCATGGCGGTAGCGTTTAAGCTGCTCAAGGCCGGCGAGGGCGACGCGCTCGTTTCTGCGGGCAACACCGGCGCACTGCTCACCGGCGCAACGCTGTACGGCGGCCGCATCAAGGGCATCCGACGCGGTGCACTGGCACCGGTTATGCCGTGCGCGAACGGTCAGGTCATGCTGTGCGATGCGGGTGCAAACACCGAATGCACCGCCGAAATGCTGCTCCAGTTCGCGTTCCTCGCTTCGCTGTATGCGGAGAAGATAAACGGTGTTGTCAAGCCGCGTGTCGGCCTTGTCAACAACGGCACGGAGGATACCAAGGGTGATCCGCTCCGCAAGGAGGCTTACGCGCTGCTGAAAAAGGCGGGCGACGAGGGCCGTCTGAATTTTGTCGGCAACGTAGAGGGCAGCATGGTGCCGCTCGGTGCGTGTGATGTTGCTGTCTGCGACGGCTTTACCGGCAATGTGCAGCTTAAGACCATCGAGGGCGTGGCGAAGTTCATGTCGAAGGAGATAAAGGGCGTGTTTATGGCGTCTGTCGGCACCAAGCTCGGCTACCTGCTGTGCAAGAAAGGCATGGATGACTTCCGCGAGGTGTTCAATCAGGACAAGATCGGCGGCGCGCCGTTCCTCGGCATCGCAAAGCCGGTCATCAAGGCGCACGGCTCGTCCAACGAAATTGCGGTGATGAACGCGGTCCGTCAGGCCATCGCGTACACCAAATCCGGCATGATCGATGCGGTAAAGGAAAACATTCAGTACATGACGGTTTCCGAGTGATCCACAGGAAGAAGGAACAAAAATGCTGAAAATTGACTATAAATTCAAGGACGAGAGCCTGCTCCGGCTGGCGATGACCCATTCGTCCTATGCGAATGAGCACCACGGCACGCATTTGCAGTGCAACGAGCGCCTGGAGTTTCTGGGCGATTCCGTGCTGGGCTTTGTCACGGCGGGCTATCTGTTCACGCACTATCCCGAGCTGCCCGAGGGCGACCTGACCAAGCTGCGCGCGGCAGTCGTCTGCGAGGGCGCACTGGATGAGATCGCGCACGAGATAGGTATCCCCGAAGCCATCCGTCTGGGGCACGGTGAGGAGATGGGCGGCGGACGCAAGCGTGCGTCCATTCTCGCGGATGCGACCGAGGCTTTGCTCGGCGCCATCTTTATGGACGGCGGCATCGAGCCTGCCCGTGCATTCGTGCTGCGCTTCATCCCGCATAAGGTCGAGGTTGCGCTGGCAGGCGGCGCGTTCAAGGACTACAAGACCATGCTGCAGGAGATCGTGCAGAAGAACAAGCAGGAAACGCTGGAATATCGTCTGGCAGGGCAGTCCGGCCCGGACCATGACAAGCGGTTCACCATGGAACTGCTGCTCAACTCCAATGTGTTTGCCGAGGGCATCGGCAAGAGCAAAAAGGAAGCCGAGCAGATGGCGGCGAAGAAGGCTTTGGAAAATATGGGATGCTGACGCTTATCGCCAGACCGCAATAGAGATAAACGGCAAAGAGGTCGAGAAATCGACCTCTTTTTTCTGCGTGACGCAGTTAGTCGTTGAAAAGATACTGCCGCAGTGGTAAAATAAAACTATCTATAATAAAGAGGTGGCATATGGTTCTCAAAAGCCTGATTTTACAGGGCTTCAAGTCGTTCCCGGATCGCACTGAGATCAAATTTCTCGGCGGCATTACGGCGATCGTAGGTCCGAACGGCTCGGGAAAATCGAATATTTCGGATGCCATCCGGTGGGTTCTGGGGGAGCAGTCCTCGCGGTCTCTGCGCGGCGCGAAGATGGAGGACGTGATCTTCGGCGGCACAGCCAAGCGCGGTCCGGTCGGCTTTGCCGAGGTTTCGCTCATTCTGGACAATTCGGCGCATGTGTTCCGCTCGGAATTTACCGAAATTATGGTTACGCGCCGGTACTACCGCTCGGGCGAGAGCGAATATTTCCTCAACAAAAAGCACTGCCGCCTCAAGGACGTGCACGAGCTGTTTATGGATACCGGTCTGGGACGCGACGGCTATTCCAGCATCGGACAGGGCCGCATTGACGAGATTCTGTCCTTTAAGAGCGAGGACCGGCGCGAAATCTTCGAGGAAGCCGCGGGCATCACCAAGTTCCGCTATCGGAAGGAGGAAGCCGAGCGCAGGCTGTCAGCCACCGAGGAAAATCTGGTGCGTATCCGCGACCTGTACGGCGAACTGGAAAACCGGCTCGAGCCGCTCGAGCAGCAGGCTGGCAAGGCGAAAAGGTTTCTGCATCTGCGGGATGAGCTGCGCGTGCTTGAGGTCTCGCTGTGGCTGCTGTCGCTCGAGCAGCTCAAGAATGACACTGCCAAGCTGAATAAAGACCGGACAACCTGCGAAAAGCAGCTTGCGGATGCAAAACAGCAGCAGGAAACGCTGTATGCGCAGTCCGAGCAGCTGGCCGAGTCACTGCGCGAAATTGACAGAGAAACCGAACGTCTGCGGAACGAGCTGCGCGAAGCCGAGCAGTTTGCCGCCGAGCAGATCAGCCGTGAGGCGGTTATTCAGGCGAACATCCGCAACTGCGAGGAGAATATCGAGCGCACACGGCAGGAGAGCGCACACCGCGCCGAGCAGGTGCAGAGCATGGATGCGCAGCTTGCCGAACGGCGCGAGCGTATTTCTGTGCTGAATGAGCAGGAGAAGGCACAGTCGGCTGAACTGGATGCACTCCGAAAACAGTCTGCCGAGCAGGAGCAGCAGCGCACACAGGCCGAGCAGGCACTTCGGCAGGCCGAGCAGGCGCAGCGCAGGCAGGAGCGCACGCTGCACGCGCTCGAACTCGACCGAACAGCCGCCGAGAGCGGTCTGGCGGGCATGAACGACCGCAAAATGACGCTGGATTCCGAAATCGCAGCAGCGGCACAGCAGCTGGATACCGAAAAGCAGGCACAGGACAATCTCGAGCGGGAACTGACCGCGTGCGAGCAAACGCTTGCCGAAACGGCAAAGCAGGCGCAGACGGCCGCCGCTCAGGCGGAGACCTGCCGCCGAAAGGCCGAGCAGGCGCAGAACGACCTGCGAGCAGCGCAGTCCTCGCTGAGCGAAATGCAGAGCCGCGTGAAAATGCTGACCGACATGCAGCATGAGTACGAGGGCTTCTCACGGTCGGTGAAAGCCGTCATGCGGCAGGCTGAAAAGGGTGCGATGAACGGCGTGCACGGTCCGGTTTCCGCGCTCATCACGACCGAAAAGCGGTTCGTGACGGCAATCGACACTGCACTTGGTGCATCAGCGTCCTCTATCGTGGTGGACAGCACGAGCGTGGGCAAGCAGTGCATTTCGTACCTCAAGCGCACGGACGGCGGCCGCGCGACCTTCCTGCCGCTGGATACCATTCGGGCAAACAGCCTGCGGGAGACCGGTCTGGAACGGCAGAACGGCTGCTTCGGCACCGCGGATGCTCTCGTCAGATTTGATGAAAAATATAAGAATATTGTGTGCAATCTGCTGGCGCGCACGGTCATTTCGGAGAATATGGACACCGCGCTGGCACTGGCCAAGGCGTACGGACACCGGTTTCGCATTGTCACCTTAGACGGACAAATCCTGCAGGCAGGCGGTGCCATGACAGGCGGCTCGGCCTCCCGCGGCACCGGCGCACTGGCGCGGGCGGAACGCCTGCACGCCGCCGAGGAGCGCGTGCGCGCACTCGAGCAGGAGCGAAAAACGCTGGCACAGACCGAGCAGGCTGCAGGACAGAAACTGGAATCGCTTGCCGCGCAGGCGCAGGCCATCGAAACCGACCGCCGGCACGCGGAGCAGGAGAGAGCCGGACTTGCTGCTTCGGTAAAACAGCATAAATTCCTGCTGGAAAGCCTGCAGAAACGGTATGACAGCCTGATTTCTGAACAAACTAACTTCACAGCAACGCAGCAGAAGTATGAACAGACACTTGCCGCCTGCACAGAGCGCCGGTCTGCCGCAGAGCAGGCGCTTGCAGATGCCGAGCAGGTCTGTGCCGAGCACCGTACGGCAGTGAACGCCGCCGCGGAACAGCTGACGCAGACGGCTGCGCGCATCACAGCCGCGCAGACCGCGCTTGCGGAGACGCGCACGGCGCAGGACAGCGAAGCACGCGCGCTCGCGGAGCTTGAGCGACTAAAGGCCGACCTCGACGCGGGCGTGTCCGGTGCGGAGCAGACGATCGCAGGCTTTGCGGCAGAAATCGCACGCCTGACCGATGAACTTACCCAAGTCCGTGCAGCCAAGCACGGACGCGACACCACCGCCCGGCTGCTCAGCGAACAGCTTGCGCGGCAGACCGGCAGACGCGAACAGACCGAGGGCGAACGGGTCCGTCTGGAAAAGGCGGCACAGAGCCGCAACGAGGAAATCCTTGAACTCGAACGCGAGACCGCCCGCCTGGAAAACCGCGCGGCCCAGCTGAAAAACGAGGAAACACAGATTCTGGATAAAATGTGGGAAAGCTATGAATTAACACCCACACCGGCGGCAGAGATCGCCCGACCGATTGAAAACCTCGGTGAAACGCGCGGCCGCGTGCAGGAGCTGCGCGTGAAAATGCGGACGCTCGGCAACGTCAATCTGGACGCGGTGGACGAATTTCAGCGTGTGCAGGAGCGGTACAGCTTCCTGCGGGAGCAGAAGGACGACCTCGAGACAGCGCAGACCGATCTGCGCAAGGTCATCGAGCAGCTGACTGTCAGCATGAAGGAGATTTTCGCGTCCGAGTTCGCCAAGCTGAATGTGTACTTCCGTGATACCTTCCGCGAGATCTTCGGCGGCGGACACGCCGAACTGCAGCTTGCCGATACCTCGGATATCCTGAACTGCGGTATCGACATCCGCGTGTCTCCGCCGGGCAAGGCGGTTAAAACGATTACGCTGCTCTCGGGCGGTGAAAAGGCGTTTGTCGCCATTGCGCTGTACTTTGCGATCCTCAAGCTGCGGCCTACGCCGTTCTGCGTGCTTGATGAGATCGAAGCCGCGCTCGATGATGTAAACGTGCAGCGGTTTGCAAAATACATTCGCCGCCTGACAGATTCGACACAATTTATTGTAATTACCCACAGACGTGGTACAATGGAAGAAGCAGATATGCTCTACGGCGTGACCATGCAGGAGCAGGGCGTTTCCAAAATGCTGATGCTCAATCTGGCTGAGGCGGAAAAACGGCTCAAAAATACCATTAAGTAATGGAAATTGAGAATGGCAAATGGAGAATTGCGGCAATGGATATGCGAAGCGAAAAATATCCGTACAGGCTGGATGTGGAAAGACGATTGCCGAACGGCTCTCTTACGACAGACGGCTATGCGGCACGGCATCCGGTCGAGTTTCGGCACTGGGGACATGCGCGCGGCTATGTTCTCTGGGGTGAGCGGATTGACCGCACAGACTGGGAGAACTGGCGTATCAACTACTACGGTAAATAATTACTGATTCCTGATTTGCAAGGGCAATACCGCATAATTGAACAAGAGTGATTTGCGAGTAAATTTTGCGTTCTGACGAGGCACAGTTTTGCGGTAATACTTGATGTATTACCGTGAAACTTCGGCAGCGCGGACGGAACTCGCGCAAGGA
>PPYF01219002.1_pt1 | contig 58329 bp, 49 predicted proteins | sample 1559871 | NCBI WGS metagenome assembly PPYF01 (sample SAMN08240021, study PRJNA423297) | Human gut metagenome, whole genome shotgun sequencing project. | reverse complement strand
CAGGTGTGAAGAGAGCTAGATATAATAGTAGCTTGATTGATGCAAATGTGACAGAACCGGGTGAACAATATCAAAATTTGAATGAAACGTATGTGGTTTTTATTACGGAAAATGATGTGTTAGGAGAAAATCTTCCGATATATCATGTGGATCGTATCATCAGGGAAACTGGAAAAATGTTCAATGACCAATCGCATATTATATATGTAAACTCTCAGATAAGAGATGAAACAGCATTAGGAAAACTTATGCATGATTTTACATGTACCAATGCTAAAGATATGTACTATGAAGTGTTGGCTGACCGTGTACATTATTTTAAAGAAGATGAGAAAGGAGTGGCAATTATGTGCAAGGCTATGGAAGATATGAGAAATGAAGCAGCAAGAGAAGCTGAAAAAATGAAAGCGATTCGTATGGCTCGTTTAATGATAGAAGATGGTAAACTTAGTTATGAAGATATTGCAATGTACACAGAGCTTACTCTGGAAGAAGTGGAAAAAATAGCTTTGGAAAAGAAAAGTGCATAATATGTAACACAAAACAAACGTTCTGATTTACAGAGCGATAAGTAGAAAAGGGTTTCTGATTATTTATAAAAATCAGAGGCTCTTTTTTTATGCCAAAAAGTTGTTTCTGAGTTGACATAAGGAGGCGATATGTCCCTAGTCGGAACCCGCCCACCAACAGTAGACGAATGGGATAAATACGAACTTCATCACCGTGCTCGCCTCGCAACCAAGCCGGGACTTACCGGAATGTGGCAGGTAAGTGGACGAAGCAACATCACAGACTTCGAAGAAGTCGTAAAACTCGATAAACAGTACATAAAAGATAGCTTCGGAGAAGAAAAGTGTATAATTGTAAAGATGAATGTCACTACGGAATATGTTGCTCATGCAAAACATTGTAAGTATTCGGTTAGCGATGGTAGATATAAAATTTATAACCATAAGTTGTATAAATTATTATTAACTGATCCTCCAGAGTCTATGAGGGATAATATCTTTGAAATTGATGGGACTAAATATTTATGGATGTTATTTGAAGAACTTGAAGTAGACTTAAATACGATGCAAAAGAATGATGATGTTATTGCTTTTGTAAAATCAAAAATTTAAGAAGAAAGGTACGGATGATTACCTGCTTACGATTATGTGAGAAGGTGGTGTTATTAGGAGTTTTTGAAATATATAAATTTTTTCCCATTCATATATTCCAATATTTTTGAAAGTTGTAGATTTTACTAATTCCATTTGTGTTTCTAATAAAGATAGATTTTGTTGATATATGTAGAATAAAGACTTGCATGAGGGTCATGAATGAATTATAATAATTAAAAAATAAAGTAAAGGATGAAGAAATGAATCAAGAAAATAAAGAAAAAGAAATAAACTGGAAAGAAACAAGGCTACATATTCGAAAGTTAATAAAAAATAACGATTATACAATAGTTGAATTTTCAAATAAGATGTGTATGAGCGATAGTGCAATAAAAAATTACTTATATGGGAAGGTGATTCCGTCAGTAGATGTTTTACATCATATGGTAAGGGTATTTGGTTTAGACAGTATAGAAGATATTTTAGTATTTGAATAGAAAGTGGAAGGTGAAAAATATGTTAGGAACTAAAGAAGTACGGGAAAGAATAGAAGTCTATTTAGAAAAGCTGGAAAATTTTACGACTACTGATTTAAAGAGGCTATTGAAAGATGATGGATATATATATAATGTAGACTATGATGTGTATGCTTTTAGTAATGCAGTGGCGTATTTAAAAAGAAACTCTTATATTGAACCAACTGGAGTAAAGGGAAGTTATCGTGTAATTAAAAAAAAGAGCAAATCTGTAGATGAGTCAACAGAAGAATTCAAAACATTAAATAAAGAGTTAGAATTGAAAGAAATGCGAGAAAAGGTAAAAAAGTGTGTTAGAGAAACTTATTTGGAATTAGAAAAAATTTTGGATGAAGAAAAACCATCAGTATATGGGAGAAATAAACATACTTATGAAGATGTAACTACATTAATAGAATATATGAGGAAGTTTGATTTTATAGTAGAGGAATAAAAAATTATAATTATTTTGAATTACTATAAGAAATTAAAAAAAGAATGAATTTTATAAACTGCAGTGATAAGAAATTGTCGCTGCTTTTTCGATAGTATATTAATGATATTTATGATAATATTGTAAGCGGTACATAATCGCCCGGATTTTCAATCGCTCACAACTATGCGATAATCTTTTTATTGGGTACACGGTAAACGATGAGTACCCGAAACAAAAAAGGCACTGACTTCTCAGTGCTCTTTTTTATTCTTCATCTTGCATATATCTGGTATTGAGCCTGACCACGGTAACAGATCATCTATAAAACAGTAATCCGTATCTTCTTCATGTTCCATCATTTCTGCCAGCAGGAATTCCAGATACCGAAATGGATTTACTCCGTTTTCCTTTGCTGTTTCTACTATACTGTAAACTAAGGCACTGGCTTTTGCTCCGTTTATTGTATCTATCAATCTCTATGTGTGTTTGTGCATACAGAAATTCCGTAATGCAGATTCGGTCGCATTATAATGCACAATCATAAAAGATATCTTGGCGGCGCAGTAAGTTCCTTTATCTTTTTCTTTGGTGCGATGGATAATCCCTCCATCAGCCATTTGAACTGCTGGGGAGTGATCTCTTTAAGTTCATCTTCTGAACGCGGCCATTGAAAACGGCTGTCTGTAGAAAGCCGTTTATAAACATGTGGTTTTTGGCATACCACTTGCAAGACATTCATTCCAATGCACCAAGTGACCAATATTTATGTGCTTTCATTTGAATATACCTCCTGCGTTTTTTTATATAATACCTCTTTTTGGAAAGTATGAAAACAGGAAATTTATAAATTCTGTTCTTTTTCAATCTGCTGTTCCTGCTCGTGATTCTTCCCAAGAATCATATCAATATTAGCGGAAACGGTACGAAGTTCCCGTTCGTAATCTCGGCGGTTAGAAAAATCTTCCCGTTGTGTATCTCGCAATATCCATTAATAGGACATTGCTTTTTCGTTTATTATGGGTTATAATATAGTTCGTCTTTTGCAATTTAACACATTAAATCGTAATAGATTAAAGAGGCGAAATAAAGATTCATACAGACAGAAAGATAAGATTACATATAGATTTACAGTAAGTATTGTTTCTGAAAAGATTACGATTTGTATAGAATGTAATTGTTTTGTTGGCAGTAGAGAATCTGACAGAATGGGAGAAAAGTGATGAAAGAAGAAAAGAAACTGAATTTGCCGCAGTCCTTGTTACTGCTTGTATTGATAATTTTTTCGGTTGCAGTTTGTATTCGTTTAAAGACTGGTGGACCGATGATCGGCTTATTTGCAAGCTGGATTTTTATTTATCTTGTTTGCAAGATTGTTCGTATTCCATATGATAATGTTGTTGCGGGCGCATATGATGCGATTCGTATGGTCGTTCCGACACTTTGTCTGCTTATGGCGATTGGTGTTATGATTGGTACCTGGTTACAGAGCGGTACGATCGCGACAATTATTGCCTGGGGGCTTAAGATGATTAACCCGGCATGGTTACTGCCGCTTACATTATTATTCTGTTCTGTACTTAGTGTTGTAACAGGAACTTCTTATGGTTCTGTTGGAAGTGCTGGTGTTGCAATGATGGCAATCGGCAATGCGATGGGAATTAATTCTGGTATGGTTGCCGGAGCAGTTATCTGTGGTGCAATGTTTGGTGATAAGTTAAGCCCGCTTTCTGATACAACAAACTTAGCTCCAGCTGTCGCAGGTGCAAAGTTAGGTGCTCATATCCGTGCTATGTTTTGGACAACGATTCCTACATATATCATTACGTTAATTATCTTTACTGTTTTAGGAATCCAGCAGACAAGCGGTGGTTATACAGCAGGAGATATTTCAAACTATATTACAGAATTAAATGGAGAATTCCATCTTGGAGCGGTAACATTAGTCCCTGCAATCTTAATTATTGTGCTTTTGCTTTGTAAGGTAAATGCAATTTCTGCACTTGGAATTTCAAGTTTTGCAGCAGGAGCAATTTCTTTTTTTGTACAGCATGCGACATTACAGAGTATTATTCAGACTGCATATAGTGGATATACAACTGCAATTGAGGAAGGGGTACTTCAGTCCATCTTAAATCGTGGTGGTATGGGAAGTATGTTACAGTACGTTGCCATCATCAGTTTTGCTGTTGGTATGGGCGGTATGCTTGAAAAACTCGGCGTATTAGAGCACATTTTAAATGCAGTTGTAAAGCGTATTAACAGTGATGGTTCTATGATTTTAGTTACTTTAATTGTTGGCTATATCACAAGTTTGATCAGCTGTTCCCAGCCAATGTCTCATGTACTGACAGGCCGCTTAATGGCACCAGTATTTAAAGAAAGAAAAGTGGCACCGGAAATCCTTTCCCGCTGTCTTGAAGATTCAGGAACAATGGCAGGCCCAATGATTCCATGGCATGGCTATGGTGTATATATGGCAGGAACACTTGGTGTAGCCTGGGCTGCATTCTTCCCATATTTGTTCTTGCTGTATTTAACACCAATTTTCAGTATTATTTATGGATTTACTGGAATATCTATTAAGCATGTTTCTGGGGAAGAAGTAGCGGAGTAGTGTTCTGATAATTTTAAGCATGAGAAAATGTACAGAAATATGTTGGAATCTAAATGAATATCAGAAGAAAGTCAGTATGGATTTCTGGTTAGATTAAAGTCGAAACATATTGGAATGTAAATTCAGCTGTTGCAACTTCAGCCAGCTGGTATTTGTCATTAAAATGGAGACATAATGGAATCTAGATATAGAAAGTAAAGAAGTGATAGCAAATGTTATCGCATACCAACTTGCTATATAGTTAGCAATTGAAAATGTAGGGAAAGCATAATATAAATTAAGATAAAAGATATAAAATACAAAATAGAGAAGGATACAATAAAATGAAAACAAAACTTGTTCTTTTAGGTACAGGCACACCTAATGCCTGCCCGAATGCAAATGGTCCGTCTTCCGCAGTAGTTGTAGGAGACAGGGCATATATTGTAGACTTTGGGCCGGGAGTAGTCAGACAGGCTTCCGCAGCTTACTTTAATGGAATTGATGCGTTAAGACCAGATCTTTTAACAGTGGCATTCTGTACACATCTGCATACAGACCACACTGCCGGATATCCAGACCTCATTTTTACCCCGTGGGTATTAGAGCGTTCGGTTCCACTCAAAGTATTTGGTCCTAAGGGAATGCAGCATATGACAGATCATATCTTAAAAGCCTATGAGACTGATATTGATTTCCGAATTAACGGATTTGAAAAGGCAAATGAATCGGGATACCGAGTGGAAGTTACAGAAATTGAGTCTGGAATTATTTATAAAGATGACCGTGTAACAGTAGAGGCATTCCCAGTGAGTCATGGAACTTTAGAATGTTATGGATACAAGTTTATAACACCAGATAAAACTATTGTGATTACAGGCGATACAGCCCCACTTGATATCGTGGCAGAAAAAGCCAAAGACTGCGACATTCTTCTTCACGAAGTAGAATATGCCGCCGGAATATCCTGCCGTGAACCAAAATGGCAGAAATATCACCGCGAGGTGCATACATTAAGCACAGACCTCGCCCAGGTTGCAAAAAAAGCCAATCCAAAGCTTCTCGTAACCTACCACCGTATTTATCATATGAATGTTCAGGATAACCGTAAGAATCTTGCAGCGGAAATGGCATGGAGGGATGAAGCTATTCTTGACGAGATACGAGAGGCTGGCTATGAAGGCTATGTGGTTAATGGCAAAGATTTGGATGTATTCTGATTTGCGCAGGCAAAGGAGACGCTCTCAGTAAATAAAATAACCTATATTTGTGACTTTAGTCGCGGCGGTTTGAATACTCGCTTACACACGCTCGTATCCAACCCTTGCTCCGAGGCCACAAATATGCTTTATTTAGCTTCAGGAGTTCGTCTGCTTTGCAGCCTCACAAATCAGAAATTCTCTTACTCCCTCTTGATTTTTACTAAACTTTGCGGTAAACTTTTACTAGATGGAGCAAACGACAATTATCGTTGCCATCTGATGAAAAGAAATTGTTAAATTTATAAAGTATTTAAGAGGAGTTTTTGGGATGAATATTTTATTAGCAGGGGGAGCTGGCTACATTGGTTCTCATACAGCAGTGGAATTATTAACAGCAGGACATGACGTAGTTATCGTAGATAATTACTGTAATAGCTGTGCAGAAGCAGTGAATCGTGTTGAAGAAGTTTCTGGTAAGAAAGTTGTTTCTTATGAGGCAGATGTAAAAGATAAAGTAGCTATGGCAAAGATTTTTGCAGAGAATAAGATTGACTGTGTTATTCATTTCGCAGGTCTTAAAGCAGTTGGTGAGTCTGTTCAGAAACCAATCGAATATTACAGAAATAATATTGATACAACCCTTACTTTATTAGAGTGTATGAAAGAAGCAGGAGTAAAGAAGTTCGTATTCTCATCTTCCGCAACAGTTTATGGTGAGGAGAATGATATTCCTTACATCGAGACAATGAAGAGAGGTAGCTGTTCTAACCCTTATGGATGGACAAAGGTTATGATGGAGGAGATTCTTGAAGATGCAGCGAAAGCTGACGAGGAACTTACAGTAGTTCTTCTTCGTTACTTTAATCCAATCGGAGCACATGAATCTGGAAGAATGGGTGAAGATCCACAGGGTATTCCTAACAACCTGATGCCATATATCGCACAGGTAGCAGTAGGAAGAAGAGATCATCTGACTGTTTATGGCGGAGATTATTCTACAAAGGATGGAACATGCCGTCGTGATTATATCCATGTAATGGATCTGGCAAATGGTCATTTAAAGGCAGTAGAATACGCTGCACAGCATAAAGGTGTGGAAGTATTTAACTTAGGAACAGGTACACCTTACAGTGTATTAGAGATCATCCATGCATTTGAATCTGCAAATGACATTAAGATTAAGTATGAGATTGGTGACAGAAGAGCTGGTGATCTTCCAGAATTCTGGGCAAATGCAGAAAAGGCAGAGAAGATTCTTGGATGGAAGACTCAGAGAACATTAGAGGATATGTGCCGGGATACATGGAATTGGCAGAAGAATAATCCTCAGGGATATAATAAATAGGAATTTGCCGCAGGCAAAGAGACGCCCCCGAAGAGAGTCTAACCCCTATATTTGTGACTTTAGTTGCGGCGGTTTGAATGCTCGCATCCAAACCTTGCTCCGAGGCCACAAATATAGGGGTTAGACTCTCTTCGAGGGCTGCATTTTGGCTGGGGAGGAAATTGCTATTTATTGTTGTAGTGATTTGGGGAATCGCCAGAAGGTTTTGGCTTCCTGTGGAGTTTTTTTGAAAGATTGACCCGAATTATTGTTGTAGTATGCTGAAAACATATTAAAACAGATGCATGTATGATCTATTCATCCTGACTTCTTTCCTAAATCTTTCCACTAATTTGACCGGGCAGTCAGGAAACAGAAGTCCGAAAATCACAAATATAGATGATTTGATTCTCAGACTTCGTCTGTCTGCTCACCCGCCCCGGCAAATTAGTATTTAATTTAATGTTTTTGATTTTAGAAAGTAGCGGTCTACGATGATCAGAATAGAGATGGCAATGATGGAGAGAAGGTTCTCGACTGCAGTAGTATGCTCGATGATCATATGTCGTGCGATTACGAACATGAGAACTTCTAACATTGTATCTTTTCGTGGTTTGCATAAGAGTTTGAAAAATTCGATGCCGATAACGATATCAAACACGCTTGCCATGTATTCAAGGAAGGAACCGGATTCCGTACGGGTATGCAGGAATTCTTTAAATGGTTCCCATAAGGAAGCAATAGCGATTACGATGGCGATGAGAACGATCGCGGCCATGACATGTTCTAACCATTCGCTTAAGTTTGTGTAACCCTGCTTCAGTTTCTCTAGTTTTTCTGTCATAATGTTCCTCCAATGTACATTATCCAAAAAAATAACCTCCATTTGATGTAAATGTACTCTCGAAGTCTTTCTTACAAAATCAAGCACAAAAAGATTCCGAGAATATGTGTAAAATAACTGAAAACTTTATAGTAATAATCCCAAAAACTATCATAACATAAGTTTGTTTGCAGGTCACTTAAAAATGCAAGAAAAAATAAAAAAAATTCATTTTTTACTTGCGTTTTGGAAGGAAAAGGAATAGAATAGATGATAAATTTATCACTTTTAATGTTAAAAGTGCAGAACTGTGAATGAGAAAGTGCCTTGTTATGTTAGGTCATGTGTTGTATGATGCATGAAGGAAAAATTGTTTTAAATATTGCTGGGAGGAAAAGAAAAAACTTACCGTAGAAGATTTGCTTCGTAAATTTGAAGTAGTTGCCGGAGAAGAATTTAGCAGTGATAAAGCGCTATTAGCGTAGAAAGTATTTTTTCTAAACAGAGAAACGGAGATACACAAGAGTGAAAGAATTAATAAATTTACAGTTGATGATGTTTGCCCTGATTATTATTGGGTTGATTTTGAAAAAGACCAAAGTGATTGGCAAGGAAGGACAGAAAAGCATGACGAATCTTGTTATTGACCTTATTTTGCCATGTAATATTATCTTTTCTTTTATGATAAAGTTTTCATCGAAAATTGCGCAGGACTTTATGGTAATTCTGATCATTTCTATATTAATTCAGGTGTTTTGTGTTATCTTAGGCAGTGTATTATATAATAAATGTTCTGTAAAAAGAAAGAAATGCCTGCGTTATGCAACCATTTGCTCGAATGCAGGTTTTCTTGGCAACCCAATCGCACAGGGTGTATATGGAATGATGGGCCTTACGTTGGCTTCTATCTATCTGATTCCGCAGAGAATCATGATGTGGTCAGAAGGTGTTTCTGTATTTACGGAAGCACCGACGAAAAAGGAAATGTTAAAAAAGATATTTAGTCATCCATGTATCATTGCCTGCGAGATCGGAGTAGTTTTAATGTTGACCGGATGGCGGCCGCCACATTTCTTACAGGAAACGATTACTTCGATAAGTAACTGTAATACGGCAATGTCCATGCTTGTAATTGGAATGATACTTGCCGATGCCGATCCAAGGACTCTGGTGGATAAAGACGTGCTTTTCTACAGTGTGGTTCGTTTGATAATTATTCCGTTCTGTGTATTTCTTCCATGCTGGATGTTGCGTATGGACAGTCTTGTTAAAGGTGTCAGTGTACTTCTTGCAGCAATGCCGGCTGGAGCGACCACAACGATACTTGCTTCTAAATATGACTGTGAAGAAGAATTTTCTGTAAAACTCGTTGTGTTTTCCACAGCTGCTTCACTAATCACCACTCCAATATGGAGCCTGATATTAATGAAAATTTGATTGTAGATTTCGTCTATATCAAATATATAAATCAAAAATTGTATATTTTGTAAAGAAAATCTTACTTTTTCTGAATATTATTGTGATATAATACATTGCAATTTTTTATATCTTAGTATAGAATAGTAAAAAGAAAGTGAGGGTTTATTTTCTCCTTGTAATTATATGGAAGAGAATATCTCTTAGTTTTGTAATTAAGGATAAATTACAGATAGGTTACAGATAAATTACATAGAAGGGAAAAGAGAATGCTAGTAATAGATTTTCACTCTCATATTTTGCCGGGGATAGATGATGGGAGTCGTAATGTTGAAAAATCATTGGGGATGCTGCAAATCTCGGCTTCACAAGGTGTAGATATTATAGCGGCTACGTCTCATTTTTATGCTACAGAAGATAGGATTTCTTCATTTCTGGACAGAAGGCAGAATGCTTTTGAAGAATTAAAGCAGTGTTTGACAGAAAAAGATGAATATCCTGAGATTGTAGTAGGGGCGGAAGTGGCTTTTTTTTCGGGCATAAGTCGAGCAGAGCGTCTAGAAGATTTGACATATCAGGGTACTGATTTGCTTCTTTTAGAGATGCCGTTTTCTCCATGGACGAAGGCGGATATAGATGAAATCAAATATATATTAGAACGACGCAGAATGAAAGTTTTGCTGGCTCATTTAGAGAGATTTTTAACAATCCCGGGGAATAAAAAGAAGATATATGAATTGTTGGAACTTCCTGTTTATGTTCAGATTAATGCAGAGAGTTTTGAACAGTGGGGGGAACGAAGACAGATTTTTAAAATGCTTAAGAAGAAGGGTATGATTTTTTTAGGAAGTGATTGTCACGGTGTTCATCATAGGGCACCGAATCTCATAAAAGGTCGTAATGCTTTGGAAAAGAAGATGGGAAAGGCTTTTATGGATGAGATGGATGCACAGGCCCTTTATTTACTAAATAGGGAGGAAAAGTAAATGTCAAAGAAGATTTCGATTGTTATAAGTGTTATTTTGTTTATAATACTCATGGTACTTATAGTGTGTGAGAAGATGAATCCGGAAGCTGGAACCGCATTAATTCATAGCATTTTTTAATGATAGGGGTGTTTTAAATGAAAAGAAAGCATTACGCAAAGGGAGAAAAAGCAAAGCTTTACAAAAAGTTTTCTTTAGTAGTGCTGGTATTTGCGGTAATCTGTATTGCGATAGTTGGTGTTGCAGCAGTTTTTCCTGAACATAATAATAGTAAGAAAAAAGTGAATCAAGAACAGAGTATAGCAGAGTTGGATAAAGATATTGTGACGATTAACGGTGTAAAGTGTAAGCCGAATTGGGATGTAAAGACGTATCTTTATATTGGAGAAGACAGCAGAGGTATTAAGAAAAGGAATTCCGAGATGAATGGAACTGGACAGAGTGATGTTTTGGAGTTGATTGTTTTAAATACAAAGGAGAATACCTATTATAAACTTCCGATTAATCGTGATTCGATAACCGATGTGAAGTCTCTTGATGAAGATGGATCTTATTTGGCAACGACAAAGGTACAGATTGCTTTTGCTCATGCAAATGGGGATGGAATGGAATCTAGTTGCGAGAATACAGTTGATGCAGTATCTAATATGCTTTATGGAATTAAGATAGATGGATATATTGCGATGAATATTGATGCGATTAAGGTTATTAATCATCTTGCAGGCGGAGTGCCTGTTACAATAGAGGATGATTTTTCTCAATCGGATTCTTCACTGAAGATGGGAGAGACGGTTACTCTTACGGATGACCAGGCATTACATTATGTTCATGATCGTATGAATGTAGGTGACGGAACGAATGTTTGTCGTATGCGAAGACAGAAGGAATATATCGACGCACTCTATCCGATTTTTAAGAATAAGTTGAAAAGTGATAGTGGGTTTATCAATACTTTTTATAATGATCTAAGTGACTATATGGTAACAGATATGAGTGTTGGAGAGATGGGTAATCTTGCGAATACCATTATTATGAGTGAAGATAAAGGTGAGTTATCTATAGATGGAACCAATGCGCTAGACAGGCTTGGGTTTAATGCATTTACTGTGGATAAAACTAGTCTGGGTGATGTTGCAATGAAGTTATTTTTTAAAAAAGCAGAATAAATAAGAGGAACGAGGGGAAAAATGAGTCTGATTAATAAACAAGAAGAAAACAGTCCGGAATTTGAAGTGATTAAAGGCGGAAGAACTATTTCACCGATGAATTTTTCGGAAGGAATGGATGATGAAGCAGAAATTGATTTAGTAGAGATTGGCTGGACCTTATTAGATAAGTTACATTATATCGTATTGAGCTTTCTTATCGGGGCGGTATTGTTTAATGCGATTTCTTATTTTTGTATCGAGCCTACATATAAGTCTACAGCGAAGATGTATGTTGTATCTGCGTCTAAGAATTCAGTGGTAGATTTAGACGCTTTAAATATTGGTACATCTCTTACAGCGGATTATGAGCAGTTGATGTTAAGTTATCCGGTTCTTGAACAGGTAATTAATAAACTGAATTTAGATATGGATTCTGATGAGTTGGCTAAGATGATTACTCTGGATAATCCACAGGATACTCGAATTTTGAATATTGATGTCATAAGTACAGATCCGAAAGAGGCAAGAGATATTGCCAACACATTAATGGAAATATCGGTAGATTATTTGCCGAAGACAATGAGTACGAATGCACCGAATATGGCGCAGAAGGCAAAGCTTCCTGACACACAGGATGGTCCAAGTTATATGAAGTTTACTTTAATTGGAGCATTCCTTGGAGCATTCCTTTACTGTTTATATATCGTTATCAAATATTTGATGGATGATACGATTCACACAGCAGAAGATATGGAAAAATATTTTGATATCGTACCTTTAGCAGTTATTCCTGATATTGAAGCATTACAAGAATTAAAGGAATATAAAAAGGCAGCAGGAAAGGAAAAGTAAATAATGAAGAAGTTAAATTTAACAATAGAGGATATGCCGTATGCGGCAGAAGAAGCGTTAAATCGTTTAAGAGTAAATATAAAGTTTTGTGGAAAGAATACAAAAAAGATATTGATTACAAGTAGTGTTCCTAATGAAGGGAAAAGTACAGTGTCTGTTCATTTGTGGAAGCTTTTGGCAGAAGCTGGTTTTCCTACAGTATTGGTAGATGTAGATTTACGTAAGTCAGAGCATAATACCATTTTGAAGATGCAAGGTGTTGAAGAGGGAATTAATCATTATCTCTCCGGAATGGCGGAATATGAGGATGTTGTTTATGAAACAAATATTCCGAATGGACATTGGGTTCCGATTGCGGAACTGTTAGAGAATCCATCCGCTTTATTAGAAGATCCAAGGTTAGAAGAACTTTTGAATCGTTTATCAGAAGATTATAGATATGTGATTATTGATACACCACCTCTGGATAATATTTCAGATGGTGCGTTAATTGCAAGTATGAGTGATGGAGCGGTCTTAGTAGTGCGTTGCGCAGAGACTCCTAAAAATATTGTTAAACAGTCCCTGCAGCAGATAGACCGAGTAGGATGTCCTCTCCTTGGTGTGGTATTGAACCGTGCAGAGGTAAAAGGTGGAGCATTCCAGAAGTATTATGGTCGTTATGGTAAGTATACGAAGTATGGGTCTTATTATGGACCAGATGAGAAAAAAAATAGATAAGCTAATAATACTTAATTAAATATATTGTATATTTAATAAGTATTTATTATAATTTAGGACATAAACCTGTCGTGGCAAAAAAAGGTTTTTGTCAAAAGGAGGCAAATAAATTATGAAAACTATGAAAAAAGTAGCAGCAGTTCTTCTTGCAGTTATGCTTATGGCACCTGCAGCAGTAAACGCTGCAGCACCATCAGCAACTAAGACAACTATCGCAGGACAGAAAGCAGCTGTATCTACAGTATATACAGGAAAAGCTCAGTTACCAGCTACAGTTACAATTAAGGGAAAGACATTAATCGCTGGTCAGGATTTCGTTTATGTAAACGCTGCAGCAAAGACTGCTGCTGGAACATACACAGTATCAATCAAAGGTATTGGAGCTTTCGAAGGAACTGCTACAGTAACATACACAGTAAACAAAGCTGCTGCTGCAACAAAGACAACTAAAGTTGCAGCTAAGAAAGCTTACAAAGCTTCTTCTTTAAAGAAAAAAGCTAAGAAATTCAGCGTAAAAGTTGCTGGTGCTACTTACACAGTAAAAGGTAAAAAAGCTAAAAAGTATATCAAAGTAAGCAAAAAAGGTAAAGTTACAGTTAAAAAAGGTATCAAGAAAGGTACTTACAAAATTGTAATCAAAGTTAAAGCTACTAAGAATACTAAAGCTGGTAAAAAAGTAGTTAAAATCGTTATCAAATAATTAAATTAAAATAGTTAGTTTTAAGGCATCCTGGCCACGAAGGATGTCTTTCTTTTTTATAGAACAAAGATTGACAAAATAATTTTTCTTATATACAATATTTAAGATGTTTACAGGATTGTGAAGGCTTTTTTGATGGAGTTATGGAGCAATTCTTAAAGATAAAGTAGAGTTATGAAGGTAGGCCTGTGAGAATTGGTATTGGTCAGGGGAAGCCGGAAAGGAAGAAGTTATGTTTGAAAAGTTAGAGAGAAAGCTGGTTAATGTGCTGCTTTTTTTTGATCTGTTTAAGATGAAGACAAAGATTCCAGAGGATTTTAGCGGGGTTATGCGCACACAGGATAGGCGTGTAAGAAAGCTTGTAAAACGAGCGTATGAGATTCCATTTTACAGGAAGAGATTTGATGAGGCTGGAGTGAAGCCGGAGGATATTCGTACAGGGGATGATCTGTCTAAACTTCCGTTACTTACGAAGGATGAGCTTCGTGCATGGATGAATGAGGAGGCGAAGGATCCGAAGTATGATTGCTGGTTTCATGATACAACGAGTGGTTCTTCAGGAATTCCTCTGATGTTACTTGTTTCTCCGAAAGAGAAGGCATATAATATGGCGAACTGGTTCCGAGTTATGATGTGTGCTGGTTATAATCCATTTAAAGGCAAGACAATGAGTCGTAAGAGTGCCCATAGTATTTCCGGAGGCAGTGATACATTTTTACAGCATTTTGGGATTCTTCGTCGTGGCTTTGTCGATCAGTATGCGCCGGAACCGAAGATTGTGAAGCAGATTAATGCATATAAGCCAGACTTTTTATATATGAATAAGAGTGAATTTATGCGTATTTGTCTGTACTGTAAACAGAATCATGTGGAGCTTGAGAAGCCGAAGTTTTACTGTCCTACTGGGGAGAAGATAGACGATACAGCAAGAAAGCTCTTTGCGGAGATTCTTGGACCAGGAATTATTGATTCTTATGGAACTGCAGAGACTGGTGCGGCGATGGTACGGCTTTTTGATAATAAAGAATATACGGTCCATAATGATTCCTTTGTGGTAAATATTTACGATGAAAAGAATCGTCCGGCAAAAGAGGGTAATATTGTAGTTACACCACTTTATAAAACGGATTTACCACTTATTAATTATGCGATTGGAGACAGGGGAACCTGCGAGGTTCGGGATGGTGTCCGCTATATCACAAGTGTACAGGGAAGAATGAATGACTTTTTCCGCTATGAAACAGGAGAAGTGACTACTTTCTTTGAAATTGCTCCGATCATTGCACACTGTGAAGATATACTTCAGATGCGTTTTATTCAGGAAACGTATCATAAGATTCATATTCAGTGTGTACATAATAAGGCGGAGTCTAAGCTGAGTAAGGAAGAAGTTGAGAAAGATATGACCGCAAAGTTAAATGCGAAGTTCAAGCATCCATTTGAGATTGTGTATGAGTGGATGGATTCTATTCCACCAGATAAGAATGGTAAGCTTCGTATGATTGTATGTAAGGTACAGGATTAATGGAAGTATTTAATAGCAATAATGGATTACAACAGGTATCTGACAGAGAAACCAATAGAATAATTATTAGATGGAGGGCGGATTATGGCAGGAAAGAATAAAGATGCCTCTTTGAATAAAAGAGCCTTTACCTCAGGATTTTTCTTTATCCTGGCACAGCTTTTTGCAAGAGGGCTGACCTTTGCTGTAACCCCAATCTATTCCAGGTTATTGACACAGGCGCAGTATGGTATAGTCCGTACGTACGAATCCTGGTTACTGATCGCATATACGGTCATGTCATTATGTCTTTGGAGAAGTGTGGATGTGGCAAAGAATGATTTTGAAGAGGATTATAATGGATATGTATCAAGTGTACATACATTATCTTACATCGCGATTGCATTTTTCTTTGGAATCTGCATGATCTTTAAGACACAGGTGCAGGACTTCTGCCAGATGGATAATTTGATGTTTTATTCCTGTTTCCTCTATGTATTTACTTATACAAGTATGCTTTATGTACAGCGAAGAGATAAACAGGTTCTTAAATATAAGTTTAGTACGATGGCGACCTTGCTTACGATCGTGCCGGGAACCTTCCTTTCAATCTGGCTCATTTACCGAGGCCGGGTGCAAGGACTTGTTGATCAGCTTGTTGACCGTCGTGTAATCGGCTACTATGTTCCACAGATTATTGGGGGAGCGATCGTTGCCATTGTTATCTGGACACAGGGTAAGAAGTTTATCAATTTAAAATATTGGAAATACGGACTGGCATTCAGCCTTCCGCTTATACCGGAAGCATTGTCGATTCAGATTATGAATCAGTCGGATAAGATTATGATTCAGAAAATGATTAGCAATGAAGCGGCAGGAATCTTTGCGCTTGCGACAACGATTTCTTTTATCATATGGATTCTTGAGGATTCAGTATGGAATGCATGGATTCCATGGCTTTATGCCAAAATATCACAGGGGGAAGAAAAAGAAGTTGCGAAACCATGGACATCGGTTATGCATATGTTTGGAATTCTTTCCTGGGTGATCGTTATGCTCGCTCCGGAAGCAATCGCCATTCTTGGTCCGGCAAAGTACAGGCCGGCAGTATGGCTCATTGCTCCAATGGTATCCGGAACCTTGTTCCGTTTCTATAGTTACAGCTATTCTGCTCTCCAGAATTATTACAAGAGAACTCAGTATGTAGCAGCCGGAACAATTGGAACGATGGTATTAAATGTTATTTTAAATTATGTATGTATCTTGAATTTTGGTTATATGGCGGCTGCCTATACGACAGCGTTCAGTTATATCATACTTCTGCTCGTGCAGGGAATTCTTGAGCATAAAATTACAGGAATGGTTATCGTTCCGCTCCGTAAAACGCTTCTTATCGCAGTGGTATACGGTGCGATCAACCTGTTGTCTATGAATCTTTATAAAGTATCATGGTATTTCCGATATGCTGTATTGATTCTTGTGGTAGCAGCAGCCGCAATCGCGTTAAGAAAACAGATGGCAGCAGTATTGAAAATGTTTAAAAGATGAAAATAAATTGGAGGGATGATTTTTACCATGTGTCTTTGATAAATTGAGGTAGGTATTACGGATAGAGCAAAAAAAGAAGGAATGATTTTTGTGTTTTAAATTTTGTGACTTTGCGCTGTGGAATTTTGACTCTGAAAACTTCGGACTTGTTTTTCCGAAGTTTTCGTTTTTTGAGGCAAAATGAAGCGTTTAGCGCAACGGAACAAAATGAAAACATAAAATCATTCCTTCTTTTTTGCTTATCATCTTCTACTCTACTACAATCTCTACTTTATCCATAGCTTCGAAGAGCAGTTTCTGGGCATCTTCTAAAGTTTCTCCCTTAGTAATAATATGACCAATACGATGTGGTCCCACATGGAATTTATGTACCTCATCCCCTGGTTTGTAGTCAAATTCAACTTCACAAATGTCTTCATTTGGCTCATTATGATCAACCTGAGACTTGATGATTCCATCTTTATCACTCATGAGAAGGTGGCTGGCATTCGGTACGAATGGTTTGTCAAATGTGAAGTGAGGGTTTTCTCCAAGTGCAGTTCTAAGAATTTTTTCGTAGTAGTCAAATCCGTAGTAAATGGATGTTAACTCTGCGAGGCAGGTTGCTCCGCAGCGGCCGCCGAGTTCTAATACATAGGTTTTATTGTCTTTTAAGATGAAGTCGGCGTTGATAGCGCAATTGTCAAGCTGCATTGCTTTTACTGCGCCGCGAAGCTGTGCTTTGGCATCTTCGATGACATCTTCGCTTAAGTTATATGGTGCAAAGTGTCCGATTGGTACGCCGGTGTCTCCATGGAAAACATAATCTCCATGAGGAAGGATAAACTGTACTTCTCCGTTGTATACGAATGCTTGTGCTCCGAATTCTTCGCCTTCTACAAATTCTTCGATCAAGAAGTAATCTTTTCTTGTGTTTTCTTTTACATACTGCATAGCAGAGTCAAATTCTTCATAGGAATCTACACGAGTGATTCCGCGGCTGCCTGAGGAGTCTACAGACTTGAAAATCAGTGGGAATTCCAGTCCTTCGATTGTCTTTTTAATATCCGAATCTGTGAAGAGAACCTGGCGGAAGCGGGCAGTACATACACCGTATTCTTCGTATTTGGTCTTCATAAGCATCTTGTCTACTGCAATCTGAGCGGCTTCATAGGAAAGACCGGCAAGTCCCATAGCATCGCAGACTTTACCGATTGTGATAACACACACGTCAGTTCCAGTTGTGATGATACCGTCAATCTGTTCTTCTTTTGCGATTTCAAGAATCTTTTCATCATCGACGGTGTTCTCATAATATACTTTGTCAGCTAACTCAAATCCAGGATAGTTTCCAGGAATGCTGACTACGATAGTGTATAATCCTAATTTCTTTGCTGTTTTAATTAAAGGAACCTGGTAGATGCCAGCTCCGAGAATCATAATTTTCTTCATGATGACTTACCTCCTGATTGATTATGTGTACTCTCGGAGTCTTTCTTGCACTTGATTGTGTGGCTGATTTTCCGCCAGTCGCACCCGAATTTCATCAACGTACGCACCGCGTACGCCTTAAAAATTTGGGCACAACTGACAAAAAATCTTCTCACAAAATCAAGCACAAAAAGATTCCGAGAGTACATTTATGATGATATAGTCTTCGTTATCTATTCATTATCTATTCGTTATCTGATGGTTCGCAGCTGTTCTTTGCAGAAATAGTTTCTGTTGGAAGGACAGATTTCACAATTGTTACTTTATCAGGAGTATTTGCTGTGTCCTGAATTGCTGTAGCAGTGCTGTTTTGTGTAATCACTTCCCGCACAACGAACTGCGGCTGTTTATTCATTCCAAGGAACATTCTGCCCAGGTATTCTCCGATGGTTCCCATAAATAACATGATAAGTCCGGAGAAGAAGCAGATGGCGCACATCATGGAAGGCCATCCAAGTGCCATTGCAGGATTTACGAGCTTACGGATAACGATTGCCAGTGCGCCGAGAATACTTAATATAGAGAAGAAGTATCCGCAGTAAGTGGACAGGCGCAGTGGGACAACAGAGTATCCCATAATATTTGAGTAAAGCTGGATGAGCTTCTTTAAGGTGTAGCCGGACTGTCCGACTTCACGCTCAAAATGCTTGATTGGCACACAGCTTATATTGCGGGTGGTACGCAGGAATAATCCCTGTAAATGGGTGTAAGGACTCTGATACTGGATAACATAGTCTCTTACAAACTTACGGATTACCCAATAGCTGGATGTTTTCATGTCTTTTGGCTTACCGATAAGAATGCGGACAGTAAGATAATTTAAGTAGCTTCCGAAGTTACGGAAAGCGGAATGTTTCTTATCTGGATAATAGCCGTAAACAATGTCATATCCCTTTTCAATTTCATCTAACAGAAAATGTAACTGGGAAGGGTGGGTCTGCATATCATCATCCATTGCGATTAAAAGATCGCCCTGTGCGTAGTTAAGTCCTGCCATGACAGCATTATGCTGCCCGGAGTTCTTCGCAAGGGAAATTGCTTTTACAAATGGATAGTCAGCTGCCAGTGCTTTTAATTCACGAAGGGTCGCTCCGTCATCTGGTGAGTAGTCATCGACAAGAATAAATTCATATTCCGGGCGCCCTAAGCGATCGAGTTCTGCACTGGTAAGCTCTACGACTTCACGAATGGTCCGTGAAGATTTATAACAAGGTATAATAATCGAGTGTAACACGAGTTTTGCCTCCTGAGTAGTTTCGTTTCCAATAAATCTGCTAAATATTCAACGGTTTATTGTATGCTATTTTGAATAAAATTCTTTAATCTTTTCGCAGACAGTCAGAACTTTTTCTTTTTCTAAACCATAATAAAGAGGAAGACGAAGGAGACGTTCACTCTCTTTTGTTGTGTACTTATCTTCTCCGTGGAAACGGCCAAACTTCTGCCCGGCTGGTGCTCCGTGAAGAGGAATGTAGTGGAATACAGAAGAAATTCCGTTCTCTTTTAAGAACTTGATCAAGGCACTACGTTCTTCTAAGTCTTTTGCTTTGATGTAGAACATATGGGCATTATGTACGCAGCCTTCAGGAACAACAGGAAGTTCGATGTATCCAGCTTCTTTTAAAGGAGTGAGATTCTCGTAGTAAGTGTTCCATGTGCTCATACGGTCATCGTAAATCTTATCGGCAACTTCTAACTGGGCATAAAGGTAAGCAGCGTTCATATCACTTGGAAGATAAGAGGAACCAGCCTCTACCCATGTGTATTTGTCAATCTGTCCGCGGAAGAACTTGCTTCGGTTTGTACCTTTTTCACGGATAATCTCGGCATCTTCGATATTCTTTTCGTCACGGATTAAAAGGCAGCCGCCCTCACCCATGCTGTAGTTCTTTGTTTCGTGGAAGCTGAAACAGCCGTAATCACCGATTGTTCCGAGAGCCTTTCCTTTATAGGAGGACATAACGCCCTGTGCGGCATCCTCGATAACGAGAAGATTATGACGCTTTGCGATATCCATGATCGTATCCATCTCGCAGGAAACACCGGCATAGTGTACAGGAACGATTGCTCTTGTCTTATCAGTAATAGCATCCTCAATTAATGTTTCGTCAATGTTCATTGTGTCAGGGCGGATATCTACAAATACAGCGGTAGCACCACGAAGAACAAATGCATCTGCAGTAGAAACGAATGTATAAGATGGCATGATAACTTCATCACCTGGTTTGATATCTGCAAGGAGAGCAGCCATCTCTGTAGCGTGTGTGCAGGAGGTAGTAAGAAGAGCTTTCGCTGTTCCTGTCTTATCCTCAATCCATTTGTTACATTTTTTAGTGAATTCTCCATCACCACTGATCTTGTGATTCTGGATGGCTTTTGTCATGTATTCTGTTTCCTTTCCCGTAAACGGGGGAATGTTAAAGTTAATCATATAAATTCCTTCTTTATAAAATAGTATAAATAAATGGGTTAACAGTAACAGTACACGAACTATCATACGCATACTTTCACATCATTATAGCAAAAATCAGGATAATTGTATAGTGAGAGAGCAGGAAAAATGTACAGTTTCTTCCATACAAAGGGGTGAAAATATCAGGAAATTTTAAAGAAGCAGATTTCTTGACGGGGGTTTTATTTAATTATATAATATAAAAAGGCCTTTTTTGTAAAAAGCAAGAAATATAAATTTATTTATTATGATATGGAATCATTTTAAAACAGAAAAGTATTTTATAAAAAATGCCAGAAACCTTATTTGTGTCGTATTTCTGTTTTAATATAATTTTAATATAACAGAAATATACTTATAACAAAGCTGTTTTTTTATGATACTATATAATTTATGATGGAGTGTACTCTCGGAATCTTTCCTGTACTTGATTTTGTGAGCACATTGAATAATATGGGAGGTAAAGAATGAATAAGAAACATTTAGGAATTGTAGCATTGTTTATATTGTGTTTTTCATTTGCTTTGGCAGGGAAGTCTGCACAGGCAGCAACAACACCACAGGAAACAAGTGTCAGCAAGATTGCTTATGTGGATGCTTCTGGAAGATTAGTACTTAAGTTTGCGGATTTTTCAGATGCGGGTTATACATATACTGTAACAAATGAGAAGACGGGAGCTAAGACAGATACAGCGCAGCTCGCATCAAAGAAGGGTGTGCTTACAGTAAGTCTTGGCCAGCTTTATTCTGCTAAGACCGGATATAAGCTCGTGCTCACAAGTAAGGATAATACAAAGAAACTGACAGTTCACTATTATACAGGTAAGGCGCTTGGCAGTTATTCTATCAAGCAGAAAAGCAATGATTCTGTAAAAGCTTCCTGGACAGTGTCTGACAAGATATATACTGGATATTCTTTAGAACTGTATCTGGGAGGAAACTCAACAGTAGCGCAGAGAAGGATAAGTGTAGGTAAGACAGCAGCCTCTGCTTCTATTGCATCCTCATCTTTAAAGAATGCCAGATATTATACTTATTTAATTGGTCAGACCACTCTTAACAATAATAAGACAGTTTATTATGGACAGGGAATGCTTAAGACATTTGATTATGTGAAGAAGCCTGCAAAGGTAAAAGGTGTAAAAGCTGTACCAAATGCGAATGCGGCAAAGCTTTCATGGAATGCTGTGAGCAATGCTTCTTATTACACTGTTTATAAGAGTACAAAGTCTTCATCTGGCTATAAAGTAGCCAAGAGCAAATGCACATCCACTTCTTTAAAAATAAAGGGACTGACTGGTGGTAAAAAGTATTATTTCAAAGTTGTAGCAGTTTCACAGGCTGGTGGAAAGACAGTGATCGGAACACAGTCTAATGCGGTTTTAGCGAAGATTCCAGTAGTTGCCGGGCAGGTACGGAATGTACAGTTAAGTTTTGATTCCAAAAAGAATCTGGCACTTACATGGTCAAGAACAGCAAAAGCAACCAGCTATCATATTTTATATAAGAAGGCAGCAGATTCCAAATATAAGATACTGATAAAGACAAAAAAGAGCAATTATAGTCTTGCTAAACTGAAAGCGGATACAAAGTATAACATCAAAGTACAGGCAGTTACCAGAATTGGAAACAAAGTTTACTTAAGCAGTAAGACATCTAAGGTAATTACAGTAACCCCAAGACAGTATAGAGATAAGAATTATAATAAACTGCTTGCCAGCCAGGTAAGAAGTATCGGTTACGTTGGAAATAAATGTATTTACACAACAAAGAAGTATTCAACAGAAGTTAAGACAGCATTTGTAAACTATAAGAGATATTCCAGTAAAACAAAGTATTTAATCTGGATCAGCCATTATACACAGCAGGTAAGTATTTTCCAGGGAAGCAAAGGCAAATGGAAGATGATCCGTACATTTATCTGTGCGACCGGAACAGCAAAGAATCATTCTCCAAGAGGAGTATTTAAGATTACTTATAAGGAAAAAGGCTGGTTCTACACAAGCACAAAAGAACTCTATGTAACACATTATAAGGGAAGAAACTCTTTCCATACACGTCCATTATGGAATAACGGTTCTGTACAGAACCCGACAATCGGAAAACCAGCGTCTCATGGATGCGTCCGCTGTTATAACCAGGATGCGAAATATATCTATGATAAAATGCCAATAGGAACAACAGTGGTGTCTTATTAATCTGGTTTGCCGCAGGCTAATAGACGCCCTCAGGGAATAAAATAATCCATATTTGTGACTTTAGTCGCGGCGTGTTGAATGTTCGCTTTCGCGCTCGCATCCAACACTTGCTCCCAGGCCACAAATATGGATTATTTTATTCCCTGAGGGCTGTCTTTGGCTGGAGAAGGAACAGAATTAATAATGTTGGGGAATTTGAGGATGTGCCAGGAGGTTTTTGCTTTCTGGGAGATTGAAGTCAGAAGGATTGACACTTGGGAACTGGTTTTTAGAAAAGAAAACTACTTTCTTTGGCTGTTATCTCAAACCATCCTGTCAATTTATCGAATTGAAAAGAATGGAAACAGGGAAAGATGTAATTGAAAAATGAAATCAAAGAATAAGTGGAAACTTCCTGCCGCCATCCCCAAATTCTCTCCCAATTTATCAGAGTGCCAATAAGGAGTGCCAACAAACAGAGTCCCCGAAGCTGGTAATATGTAAAAATGCGCCTTTGAGCTGCGTCCAAATTGCGAGTGAGCAGTTTGGACGCAGTGAAACGAAGCATTTTTGCATATTACCAGCTTCGGGGACTCGTCTGTTTATCACCCCCCCACCGATAAATCATAAATCATCCCATATATTGCAAATTTGTAGACAATGACGTACAATAGCGTTATGTGATAAAGTCAGGAGGATTATAAGATGTCTATACAAGGGAAAAATGGAACTTCAAGGCGCGAAGTTTTTTCCAGAGAGCTTATCGTAGCTTTTTATTTTATATTTTTGGTAATGACGGCACTCTGTCATAAGTTTGGAGAGGTGCATATTGTTCATGCGTTTACTCGAATAGTTCAGATTGTGTATGTGCCAGGAATCTTTTTTGCAGTAGGATATTATATACAGATTCAGAGTGAGAAGTATGGGGACTTTAAGGGATGTATGTTAAGGCATGCGGCCTATAGTCTTGGATTGTATGCACTTTTGGGAATTCCTTATGAAGTATTCGCAAAACATGTGGATCCGTTTACGACAATAAGGAATTTCATATCGTTTATAAAGGTTTTTGAAATTTCAGCTATCTTTTTGTCTGTCAGCATCGTATTTCTTTTGTGTGCCTATTTGTGGGATTATATAGAAGGATGGATGGAGAAGCCGGTATTGCTTCTATTGATATGTATTATTGGTTTTCTGCCTGTTTTTCTTCCAGAAGGGATTATCGGATATGGTCTGGCAGGAACATTGATTGGCGGAGACCGCACACATGCAGTTGCGATTAGTACGGAACTATTTGTATTTTTCTGGGGTGTATTTTGTGCAAAGAAAAAGCAGAATACATTTTTAGAAAAAAAGAATTTTATTATGGCGGCGCTTTCTTTTGTTATTGCAGGAGTGTTTGCAGTACTTCATATAAAGGCGGCATGTTTTGTATTTTTTGGAATGTTCCTTGCATTTATAGCGATTAATATATGTGTGCCATTTGCCGGTATTTATGCGGTATTAGAAGAAGCGGTAGTGAATATTTTAGAAAGAGTGTGGGGCATTATAACAACACCGGCTTCCAGAGAGGGAGAGGAAAACGGGCGTTCCTTACTTAGATATTTTATTGGATATACTGTGCTTTTTGTGGTGATGGCAGTGCTTATTTTCCTGCCATACATTTTACAGAATAAAACGTTAATCTGGGAGGCAGATGGTCTTGGGCAGTATGTTCCGAAGGTATATCGTTTTATTCAGTATATTCCTGAGATATTTAAAGATATTTTCAGTGGAAACTTTGATTTTAAACAGTACGATTTTACAACAGGACTTGGTGCGACAGTGGCAATCAGTTATGACCCGGTTTATTGGTTATACCTGTTATTCTCACCGGCGAAGATAGAGAAGGCATATAGTTTCCTGATTATTGTAAGGTATTTTCTTGCAGGACTTAGTATGTCCGGTCTCGTACTTTATTTTAAAAAGTCACATTTTGCAGCTTATACGACAAGTATCGTGTATGCCTTTTCCGGCTATGCGATTTATGCGGGAACGAAGCATGGGCAATTCCTTACGCCAATGATTCTTCTCCCGATTCTTGTTGTTGCGATGGAGAGACTGATTCGTAATAGAAAATGGTATATGCTCACAGTTTTAGTAGCGGTTTCTCTGCTGTGTTCTTATTATTTCCTGTATATGAACACGATTGCACTGGGAATCTATTTTGTGCTTCGAATCGTTTGTACAGAGGAATATCGGAATTGGAAGACATTTTTTGAGCGAGGATTTATTATAGTGGGAAGTTATATTCTGGGGGCATCCCTGGGAGTAATCTCATTATTTACATCTTTTGGAAGTTACATGGGTTCAAGCCGAAGTGGCGGTGGAAAGATTACTGCATTTTTAAGTACAACACCATTATTTTATCGTACAGAATGGCTGGTGGACTTTTTCACGTCTTATATATCGGATAACTTTGCGTCTGGTTTATGGCTTAAGCTTGGATTTGCTCCGCTTGCAATGCTGGCGATCGTATTACTTTTTACAAGAAAGAACCGAAAGGAACTTCGCTGGCTGTTTGTGATTTTCACGGCATTTTCCCTGTTCCCTGTTTTCGGATATATTTTCAGCGGATTTAGTAATGTAAATAACCGCTGGGGTTATATTTATGTGGTGATCGTTTCCTTTATTCTGGCAGAAAGTCTTGATAAGATGCGAGATCTGAGCGGAAAAGAACTAGGAATCATGACAGCAATCACTGGACTTTACGGGCTAGTAAATGTTTTCTCTGACAAGTTGTTTGTTCCAAGTATTTATGGTGCGTTTGGACTTTTGGCAGCAACGCTGATTATGCTGTTCTTATTAAATAGTGATAAGATTACATTTTCTAAGAAACAGTTTAGAGGAATTGTTCTTGGAATGACTGCCCTGGTTATTTTCCTTAATGCAAAGTGGTTTATTACTTCTGGGGATGATAGTTATACGCATCTGGATACCTACGTTTCTGCGGGAGATTCTAAAAAGAAGATTTCAGGGACAGCGTTAAAGCATCTTGATGAAGTACCGGGAGCGGATACGGATGAATTTTACCGAAGTACCAATCTTGTTACAACAGGTAACCTTCGTTCTTCCAGTTTGTTATATGGATATAATGATGTTTCTACATTTAGCAGTACGTTAAATGGCGGTATTGTAAATTATAATAATGCGATGGGTAATTGCCGCTGGAATATTGTAAGTATCTATGATTACAACTTCCGGACTTACCTGAATACGCTTGCGAGCGTGAAGTATATGGGTGTTGCGAAGAAGAATACGGCAACAATTCCATATGGCTATAAAAAGGTGCAGGAGACAAAGAATAAATATTATTCTATTTATGAGAATCAATATTCCTTGCCACTTGGGTATACTTACGATAAAATAGTAAATGCAGATAGAATTGATCAGTATTCTGCAGCCGAAAAGCAGGAGACTACAATGCTTGCAGCTATTGTGGAAGATAAGGATATGGATAAGAACAGTAATCTTACTGTGGCTACGAAGCTTCCGCTTACTGCACAAAAGTTAAAGATTAAAAATATAAAGCTTAACGGTGTGTCTATGACAAAAGATACGATAGAGATAGAGAAGCCGGGTGCAACGATGAAGTTCTCCTTTGAGGCGCCAGCCAATGCAGAAACTTATCTGTCTCTGGTTGGAGATATTTATGCAGAAAAAGATGCGAAAGAGCATTTTATAACAGCAAGAATTAAGGCTCCGGGCGTAAAATATGGTCATAAGTTCCGTATTGATGCATATACTACCGGGCAAAAGGAATATCTTTTTAATCTGGGATACAGAGAGGGTGCTGTAAAGACATGTACCTTGAAGTTTGTCGGTACAGGCACTTTGAAGTATAAGGATCTTGCGATTTATTCTCAGACGATGTCTAATTATGCAGACAGAGTGAATGCACTTAAAGAGAATTCCCTGAAGAATGCAAAAGCAGAGAAGAATACGGTAACTGGTAATATCACTGTTGACAAAGACAAGATGCTGGTGGTCACTCTCCCATATCAGAAAGGCTGGACAGCATATGTTGACGGCAAAAAGACAGATATTCAGAGGGTAAATTATCAGTATATCGGTATTAATCTTAAAAAAGGAACACATGATATTAAGCTACATTATCAGCTTCCGGGAATTAAACTTGCATTTATGATTACCGGATGTGGTATCATAGCATTTGTGGCAATTATTATATTTAATATTGTCAGAAAAAGACGAAAGAATTAGAGGATTTTTTAATACACTCTAAGAAAAATTATTTTGTAAAGGAAGAACAGAATGCAATCAAAGAAATGCCTGGACAGATATGGCGGTAGAAGGCCGCTTTGCCAGAAGTCATGAAGCAGGCAAGATATAATGCATTCTTATTAAAAGGGTGTAGTGAACATAAATAAACATATATAAAGTTTAAGGAGAGATTATCATGGCAGAACAACATTTAACAAAGAGCGAGTTGGCGATTATGGAGGTAATGTGGGAGCAGGAAGAAGCACTTACTGCTTCAGAGATTATCAAAGCATCTGGGGACAAGGAATGGAAGAACAGTTCTATTCATCTCATGGTGAATGCTTTACTTGAAAAAGGATTCCTTGAAGTTGCCGGATTTAAAAAGACAACAAAGAATTATGCGCGTACATTTAAGCCAACTATGACAAAAGAGAAGTATTTTGTGCGCAAAGTTATGGGAAATACCCCAGTAGAAGAGAAGAAAAAGATTTATATGCAGCTGTTAAAAGAAGTGAACGAAATCGAGACACTTGATACAATCAAAGAAGAAATATACGCGCGAAAAAAAGAATTGGAAAATAGATAGTTGACTTTTCCTATCAAGTGGGTATATAATCAACGCATTAAAGTAAATACAGCGGACGCTTAAACCGATGATGTGGAAGTTAGGGCGATTGATGCACTTACAGAGAGACCGGGATGCTGAGAACCGGACAGAACGCAGATTGTCAAGTGGGCCACGGAGGGCAGTGTGAACAGCAGATTCAGGCAGATATCAATTATCTTGCACAGAAGTATTTGAAGAAGTACAGAAACTGATAGAATACGGTGATATGGAAGTTTAAAGCTTACTAGCATTGACGTGAGGACATACGTTAGTTGTCAGGGATATGATGTGTATCCTGTGAGTGCATGAAGATTTTCATGAAGCAAGGTGGTACCGCGGGAGAAGTTTTAGAATTTTACCCGTCCTTGACAGATAGAGAATATTTGTCAGGGACGTTTTTTTATAGTTCTCTGACATCAACAAAGCTGTATTGTGGAAAAACTTTGATAATTGTGGATAAGGAGGATGAAAATGAGAAAAGTTGTGATTATTGGTGCCGGACATGTCGGTTCCCACTGTGGATATGCACTGGCACATTCGGGGGTAGCCAGTGAGATTGTCCTTGTGGATGTGGATAAAGATAAGGCACACGCACAGGCATTAGACATTGCAGATAGCGTAAGCTTCTGTGAGAGAGAAACGGTAGTAAGAGATGGTGACTATAAAGATTGCGAAGACGCAGCTCTCGTTGTTGTCGCAATCGGTGAGGCAAGAAAGCCGGGACAGACAAGACTTGATATGTTAGGCCGTTCCGTAGAAATGTTAAAAGAACTTCTCGAACAGTTAAAACCATACAAGATTCCAGGAATTGTTGTAACCATCACCAATCCAGCCGACATTGTAGCCGACTATGTAAGAAAAGGACTTGGTTTAGAAAGAAACAGAGTCTTTGGAACAGGAACTTTATTAGACACCGCAAGATTAATCCGGACATTAAGCGAAGAATCCGGTGTGGGAAGACGTTCTATTCAGGCATATTCCTTAGGAGAACACGGAGATTCCTCCATGATTCCATTCTCATCAGTAACAATCGGGGGACTTCCATTCGATGCTTATGATATTTCTAAAGAAAAAGTCTTAGAAGCAACCAGACAGATTGGAATGACTATCATCGAAGGCAAAAAATCAACCGAATTTGGTATCGGCAGAGCCTTAACCGAAATGGCAGCCTGCATCCTCCGTGATGAGAAAAAAATCATGCCGGCCTCTGTATTACTTCAAGGCGAATACGGTCAGCACGATGTACATTGCGGAGTCCCATGCCTCATCGGTAAAAATGGAATTGAGAAAATAATCGAACTTCCATTAACAGAGGAAGAACAGGAGATGCTTAACAAATCTTGTGAGGTAATTAAAAAGCATATAAAAATGGCAAGTGAAAATTAGAACTTAGAATTGCTGGCACTCTGATATTTAACACAAATTTTTACATAGTTTTTCACTTAAATCTTTTTCTTATGTGAAATTAAATATCACAGCAGACCAGCTTACACAAGTTTTAATCTGAAACAATTAAATTTTTAAATTTATATAATCTTGGGGAGAAGCTTTTTACAATATAAGCTAATAAAAAACGTCGGACAACAGATATAGAAAGGGAAAGAAAATGAGAAAATTTAAAAAATTTGTAAGTACAGCAATTATAGCAGCAATGGCAGGAACTCTTTGTTTAACAGGATGTGGTTCTAACAGCAGTTCCGAAAGCAGCACAGGAAGTAGTAAGTCAGAAAAACAGGTTACTGTAGCAGTCGTTCAGCCAATGTCCCACACATCCCTTGACCAGATTCGTGATACTATCACTTCTGAACTTGGAAAAGACGACAACATCAAAGTTGTAACAGATAACGCAAACGGTGATACAGCAGCATTAAGCTCTATCATTGAGAATTATAAATCTGAAGGAGTAGACATTGTTGTTCCAATCGCAACTTCCACAGCACAGACAGCAAAGAGCGTTTATGATGGAGAAGATACACCAATCGTATTCGCCGCAGTTTCAGACCCGGAAGCAGCAGGTCTTACAGGAGAAGATTGTGCGAATATCACGGGTGTTTCTAACAACATTCCAGCAGATGAAATCGTTAAGCTGATCGCTAACTTCCAGCCAGATTACAAGAAGATTGGTTTCCTGTATACATCCAGTGAAACAAACTCCGTATCTACAATCACAGCAGCTAAGAAATACTGTGACGATAATAATATCGCTTATGAAGAGTCTTCTATCTCTAATGTTTCTGAGCTTCAGACAGCAGTAGAATCCCTGATTTCTAAAGGAGTAGATGCACTTTATACTGGTAACGACAACACAATCGCTTCAGCAATGGCTACTTACACAGATGCCGCTTACGCAAAGAAAGTTCCTATCTACTGTGGTGCTGACTCTATGGTTGCAGACGGTGGATTTGCTACAGTTGGTGTAAACTATGTACAGCTTGGAAAACAGGTTGCAGACATGGTAGAAAAGATTGCAAACGGCGAAAAAGTTTCTGATATTCCTTACGAGACAATTTCTGATTATGCAAAATATGTAAATATGCAGGCTGTAAAACAGTTTGGTGGTAACTTCGATAAGAAGGCATTTGAAGGATTTGATGTGCTTGTAGAGGAAGATGGAACAAGTCATTTTAATAAATAATGAATCAAGATTAGAATTGAGGACATAAACATGAATGAAATAGCAGGCATGTTAGTTTCCGCTCTCGGCCAGGGGTTTATCTACGCCCCTATGGCCCTGGGCGTTTTTCTGACATTTAGTATTTTAAAAACCCCTGACCTTACGGTAGAGGGAAGTTTTGTATTTGGAATGACCGCCTGTGTCGTAGTGACGATTGCAGGGCATCCGATTTTAGGGCTTGTTGCTGGCACGCTTGCAGGAGCGGCAGCAGGACTTTGTACGGGACTTTTGCAGACTAAATTAAAGATTGAACCGATTTTATCTGGTATCCTTACAATGACGGGACTTTACACAGTAAACTATGCTATTCTGGGTGGTCAGTCCAACCGTTATTTACAGTATGAAGCAAAAAACAGCTTGGGTGTAACCGTAAATAAACCGGCAGATACTGTATACAAGATATTCCAGAGAGCCTTTGGCAAGGATATGTCATCAGGCATGACCGCATTTTTACTTACCATGATAATCGTTATTGTAACCTGTGCAGTTCTTGTTACATTTTTCCGTACAAGAAATGGTATGGCGATTATTGCAACTGGTGATAATGAGGAAATGGTTCGTTCATCTTCGATTAATGCAGATGTATCCAGAATCGGCGGGGTCATGATTTCTAACGCATTCGTTGCATTTTCCGGCGCGCTTCTTTGCCAGTATCAGAAATACGCAGATTTGAACTGTGGAAATGGTATGCTTGTTATGGGACTCGCCTCGGTAATCATCGGTCTTACTTTCTTTGGTAATCATTCCGTTACAATACAGGCAGTTGGTGTTGTTCTCGGTTCCTTATTATACCGAATCATCATTCAGATTGCATACAAGATTGATATGCCAAGCTATGCAGTTAAATTATTGTCTGCAGTCATCGTTGTAATCGCATTAGTTATTCCGTGGTTACAAAAAACATATAAAAAGAAAGGGGGCAGCCGTTAATGAGCAGTCAGTTAAAACTTACAGATATCACAAAAAAGTTTGAGGCAAACACTGTCAATGAAAAAGTTGCCCTCGACCATTTAAATCTCACCGTAGAACCCGGTCAGTTTGTTACTGTACTCGGTTCAAACGGTTCCGGTAAATCTACCATGTTTAACGTCATCCTCGGAAGCCTTTTTCCAGATGAAGGAAAAGTGTACTTAGGAGACAAAGACATTACGAAATTAAAAGACTACAAACGAGCCTTAAACATCGGATGCCTTTACCAGAATCCACTTCGTGGAACCGCTCCGAACCTCACCATTGAGGAAAACCTTGCCCTTGCTTACACAAGAAAGGCTTCCCCGTCTTTCTTTGCCTTAAATAAAAAGGACAGTGCCTACTTTAGAGAAGTCCTTTCCACACTTGGAATGGGACTCGAAGACAGAATGAAAACCAAAATCGGTCTTCTTTCCGGCGGACAGCGACAGGCAGCCTCTCTTTTAATGGCAACCATTGCAGAACCAGAACTCCTATTACTCGATGAACATACCGCAGCCCTTGACCCCGGCGCAGCCGAAAAAGTCATGGCATTAACGAAAAAGATTGTTGAGGAAAATAAAATCACAACCCTTATGATTACACATGATATGGAATATGCATTAGAATACGGCAGCAGGACGATCATGCTGGATTCTGGAAAAATAGTCATGGATCTGACCGGAAAAGAACGAGAAGAAATGACAACAGGGAAATTAGCCGAACTCTTTTATGGAAAAGCACATAAGAAGGGGTGATTTGCCGCAGGCAAGGGAGATAAACAGATAAACAGACGAACTCCAGAAGGTAAATAAAGCATATTTGTGACTTTAGTCGCAGCGTGTTGAATGTTCGCTTTTGCGCTCACATCCAACACTTGCTCCGAGGCACAAATATGCTTTATTTATCTTCTGGAGTTCTGTTTGTTGGCAGCCCGGCAAAGCTAAAGAATCTATAGTCGGATTGCTTGAAGAGCTATTGAGTAGAACCGCTAAAAAATTTATAGTTGTTGAGCAATCGTAAGTGGTAGATAGTGCGTACCTTGACCTGCGTGGTAAACTAGAATTTTACATAGCATCAGCCCATTCATATAAATCGGAACCAATGATATCTGTTCCATCTTCATAATCACTGACTTCGCCATTTTCATCGATATAGCGGATTAATTTCCCGTTAAAATAATAATATCTGTATTCAGAATTATCATCATTAGATTTCATGAAAATGAAAAATGGTTTACTGTTTTTGTAGGATACTTCAACAGTATAATTATCCTGATATACGGTATCAACCATTTTTGTCAGAGTATTATTTCTGTAATAGAACGTTGCCCCATCACCAGAGTCACTTTCCATTGAATCTAAGTTATTTTCAATATCATAATAATCGGTTTTGATTTGATTTATTTTATCTTCAAAACTTATAGAATCCCATGAGGACTCTTCGTTATTATTTTCATTAGAAGAGTCAGAAGAATCATTCCAGGAATCATCGGAGGAATCATCGCTGTAGCTTTCTGAATCATCAGAAAAATCATCCGAATCATCAGTATTATCATAACTTTCAGTATCTTCGTCAGTATATTCTGTAGTGGACTCATAAGGTGCATAGGAACAAGGGCGTTTGTCCCATTGTAAACGATGGTCAAGTTGAAACAGATTCTGAACCAATAATATAATTACTAGAACGCAAGTAATAATAGATAAACTAAGGAATGCTATTAACCAATTAAAATCAGCCATGTTTTTATTGCTAAAGATTATTTTATCCAGTATTGTATAGAACAGGATAGAAATAATAGTCATAGCTAATGCAAAGATTACGCTATCTAATGCAAAAATAAAAACAGAATAAACAGCAGTCATTTGCAATATCAATGTAAAAATAATAGACCACAGCAGGCAAAGCGCATAATTTATCAGATATAAAAGAGGGAACTCCTTAGCAGCATTCTCCTTTTTGGATATGGTGCCAGCAATAGCCGGTGCGACTAAGGATAACAGCAAAAGAATGGATGAGTATGGAGAAATAAATAACTCTTTTACTGTATAAAAACAATCGGATAATATAGAAAAAATAAGGGCACCGATAATAATAATAACTACAAATTTTATGACATCTAGAATATCCCCTTCAGAAGAAAGACTGGCAGGAGTTATACTGCCGCCTCCAGTGGAAGTATGAGTTGTGGAACTTCCCGTTGTCTGGTTGTCATTGTTATAGTCTGAATTATTATTAGATGAGGCCGAATCATTATTATTTCCGATTTGAAATTGGCCTATCTTTCCATTGTAATATGGAAACATTCCAATATAATCTCCACGATCGTTGTGAACTTCACCGTTTGACCATACACTTCCTAAATAATCACCTTTATAATTTCGTATTTTCCCCTGACTATCTATACTGCCCATATAAGTGCCACTGCTGTCATGGAACTTTCCAAACTTGTCTAAACTACCGAGATAAGTACCGTCAGAAGCGTAAATAGAACCGCTACTGTCAATACTTCCCCACCGAGAACCATCTTTAAAAAAATCAGACATTGAAATCCCTCTTTTCTGTAAAAATATTAGTGTAAATTAATAGCTCTTTCCGCATGATTTGCATTTCTTACCAAAGATACTTAAGCGTCCTTCGCAATATGGACAGATGCCTTTGCCGTTAGCTTGTATTTCTATTTAACCTCCACAGATTTCGCAATGCATAATAAATCCTCCTTTTGTAAAAATATAAGTATCTCGTTTTTTCTATTGTACTCTCCTCATTGTAACAATTTTTTTTCAAATATCTAGCGTTTATGTCTAAATGGTCGTTTTTACGACACTTTTGGTTATAAATCTATAAATGTAGATATGATTTTAAAATAAATAGAGAGCGGATATAGGCAATGAGCAGAACTCAGGGAGATAAATAAAGCATATTTGTGGCCTGGGAGCAAGTGTTGGATGCGAGCGCGTGGAGCGAACATTCAACACGCCGCGACGAAAGCCACAAATATGCTTTATTTATCTCCCTGAGTTCGTCTATTTTTACAGTCTCACAAATTAAAATTCCTCTTGCATAAATCAGAAAAATGTTATATAGTAAAAATATGGAATTAAAGAATGATTAATTACAAAAAGGAGATATTTGTGGACGCATCTATTAAGAAAACAGTGAGAGCGTCAGATAAAGATGCCCAGTATGACGAGAAGGCGAAGAAGCTTTTAGGACATAAAATCATACTGGCGTACATATTGGTAAATACTATAGAGGAATTTCGGGAGATGAATCCGAAGGAAGTAGTTAATTATATAGAAGGAGAACCGTATATTAGTGTTATTCCGGTTGATTCTGGAATGACTAATGGGAAAAAGAAAGCGGGAGACAACCCAAGAAAAGAATTAGAAGATACGAAAACTACAGAACAGGTTAGCAGGTTAAATACAGAAAACAGTGAGATTAACGAGGGAATGATACGTTTTGACATTATCTTTTATGTCAGGATGAAAGATGGTCTGACTCAGATAATTATTAACGTAGAGGCACAAAAAGAAGAACCGAGAAAATATAAAATAGTAAACAGAGCTATTTTCTATATATGCAGAATAGTATCTTCACAGAAGGGAAGAGATTTTGTAAATTCAGAATATGATGATATGAAAAGAGTTTATTCTATTTGGATTTGTATGAACATGAAAGAACACAGTTTGAGTCATATTCATTTAGAAGAACAGCAGATTATAGGATCTCATAAATGGAAAGGCGATTTAGATCTTCTCAATATTATAATAATAGGAATCGCAAAAAACTTACCGGAAAAAGAAGAAAAATACGAATTACATCGTTTATTATCAGCACTTTTATCTTCGGACTTGGAGGTAGAAGATAAATTGGATATAATGGAGAAAGAATACGATATCCCATTGGAAAATGATATAAGGAAGGATGTGAAGGAAATGTGTAACTTAAGTCAGGGGATTAGGGAAGAAGCGTTTGAAGAGGGACAGGAATACGGTTATAGAGAAGGTCAAGAAAAAGGAGAAAAACAAAAATTAGTTAGAGTGGTTACTAAAATGCATGAGGCAAAGTTCCCGTTAGAACAGATTGCAGCAATAGCAGAAATTAGTATGGAGAAAGTGAAAGAGATTATAGGATGATTTTCTAATTTCATTCCAGCAGCCACTGTCAGAACCATTGAAGCACAATCCTCCCCATTTGTGGCCTGGGAGCAAGTGTTGGATGCGAGCGTATAAGTGAGCATTCAACACGCCGCGACGAAAGTCACAAATGGGGAGGATTGTGCTTCGATGGTTCGTCAGTTCGTCAGTTCGCCTTGAATACCAAGCTTTCTACTTCATCTGTTTTGTTAAAACATTTTGTGGTAATATATATAATAAAACTGCGTGAATATTATCATACAGACAGGAGTACGAGATGAAAAGCAGAGTCCAGAAAAAAGAAACGCGTTGGGAGAAGCTTGATAATACAGCGAATCTTTTCCCGGTTATCGCAAATGAGACGATGACAAATGTATATAGAATCGCTGTAATTCTTTCGGAGAATATTGAGCCAGAGTGTCTGCAGGAGGCATTAGAACAGGTTCTGCCCTGGTTTAACACAATGAATGTACGGATGAGAACGGGAATGTTCTGGTATTATTTTGAGACAAATGTAAAGGGAAAGCCAGTTGTGCGTGAGGAGGAAGATTTTCCTTGTCGTTATATAGAGCAGCATCGGAATAAAAGTTATTTATTTCGGGTGACATACTATAAGAATCGAATTAATTTGGAAGTATTTCATGCGCTTGCAGATGGAATGGGAGCGGTGAACTTTTTAAGGGAATTGACATATCAGTATTTGAGAATTTGTTATCCGCAGCTTTCGGGTGAGATGGGTGACCGGCTTTGCGATGATACGTCGCTTGATACAGAGGACAGTTATTTAAAGAATTATAAAAAGGCAGGGAAGAAGACTTATAAGTCTGTTCCAGCAGTGCATATGAAGGGAGAACATCTTGTTCGAGGTGAATTAGGGACTATTCATGGGTATATGTCAGTGAAGCAGCTTAAAGAGAAGGCAAAAGAACTTGGGATGAGTATTAATGAATATTTATCCGGGATTTTTGTATACAGCATTTATAAGGGATATTTGCATGAAAATACTTCGAAAAAGCCGATTGTACTTTGTGTTCCGGTGAATCTGCGGCCGTTTTTTAGCTCAATGACAACAAGGAATTTCTTTGCGATGGCGAGTGCCTCTTTTTTACCGGAAAAGGAAAAATACGAGCGGCAGGAAGTGATGAAGCTGGTGCAGGCAGAGTTAAAGAGGCAGATTACACAGGAGAATCTGGAAAAAATGATTGCATACAATGTGTCGAATCAGAAGAATTATGCATTGCGGGTAGTCCCTCTTTTCCTGAAAAAGCCAGCGATTAAGTTTGTATATTTGATGAGTGCGAAGGCAACGACAACAACGATTACAAATATGGGACAAATGATGGTGGATGAGGCATACCGCCCATATATCAAGCGTTTTCAGATAATACTGTCTCCATCGGCCGGGCAGAATACAAAGGCAACAGTCTGCTCCTATGGGGATGAACTGACATTTACTTTTAGTTCGCTTTTAAAGGATACTTCAGTACAGAAAGTATTTTTTAGAAGTCTTGCGGAGGACGGCATTGATGTAGAGATAGAAACGAATGGAGTGTATTATGATTAATGAAAAGCATTTTTCAAACACGCTCTGGCATTCCGAACAGAAAGTTTGAATGTACTATAATTAATAGAAAGTGTTTGCTGAGAGGAGGTGCATTTTCCCATGAATAAATGTAAGAGATGCAACGTGTGGGTTGCGGATGATACGATGGTTTGCCCGCTGTGTCATACAATATTGACGGAAGAAAAGTCAAAGGGACAGAAATCAGGCAGCGGATTTCCAGATAGTGAATTTGAATATAATGGAGCCAGGTATGTTGATATAGATTCCGTAGCAGATAAAAGATTTCTGATACAAGGTCCGGGCTATCCTGATGTAAAGAAAAATACAAGACGTTTCCGAAAAGCAGGGCGAATTCTCCTGTTTATTTCGCTTGCGTTAGAAATGCTGCTTGTATTTATCAATTATCTGACATTTGATATGGCACCGAAATACTGGTCTGTTGTAACTGGGGGAATTATTGCCTATCTCATATTGACAATGTGGGATATTTTCAGTAGAAGACAGGGGCATATCCGAAAGATCTATACACAGATTTTTGTTATATTAGGACTGATGATTTTGATTGATTTTGCCCTTGACTGGAGTGGATGGTCACTGGAATTTGGTCTGCCGTGCATTATTTATGGATTGGTTCTTGCAATTATCATTTGTATGAGCGTGAATTCTTCAAGCTGGCAAAATTATCTGCTTATGCAGCTTGCGGCAATTGCGCTCAGTATATTAGATGTAGTATTACATTTTACGGGGTATTTGCATCATATCGTACTTGCATGGATTGCATTTGGATTGTCCGTATTGCTGTGGAGCGGAACGATGATAATTGGAGACCGCAAGGCAAAGAATGAATTGAAGCGAAAGCTTCATATATAGCCTTCTATAGTTTTGTGTAAACAGAAACAAACATTAAAAAATTAAAATAGTGAATAGGGAGATGAGGATGAATAGAAGAAATTTGGGGACAAGTAGTGGAAGAAGAGAGAAGTCTGTAGATAAATCTGCAATGGAGCGAATGGTTCGCCAGAATAGGGCAAGAAGAAAGAAACGCAGAAAAGATAAGTCAATCAGTCTGGCAGCGACTGTGTCTAAGAATATTATTGCGCTTGCAACTTCTCTGCATGGAATTGGTCCGCTGATCCAGAATGGGACATTTCGGAAGAGAGTGGCAGAGATAGAACCGCCGTGGCATCCACCAAGAGGATTTTCACTTGTTCCGATGGAGATGCCAGATTTTTCAATGGAATTGTTATTGCATCAAAATGAGTTCTTTCCCAATAACAGCTTGGAATATTTGAAAACTGATGATAGCAATATGCCAGAAGACCGGGCGGGCAAAGAAGATACAGCAGAACGCCTGCTGACCGAGAACCGTGAAGTCGTTTTACAGCTTCATGGTGGAGGTTACATTGGAAAAATGAAAAATGCATACCGGGATTTTGCCGTATTGTATGCAAGAATGCCGGGAGAAAGGGCAGTTCTTTCTGTTGATTATCGTGTGGCACCAGAAGACCCATATCCGGCAGCCCTAGAAGATGCTTACGCAGCATACCAGTGGCTCCTTGAAATGGGATGTAGGGGAAGTCAGATTATTGTTGTCGGAGACTCTGCCGGAGGCGGCCTAGCATTAGCGCTCTGTCTTTATTTAAAAGATAAAGGAGAGCCGCTTCCGAAGAAACTTGTGTTAATGTCTCCGTGGACAGATCTGGCAGCCACAGGAGATTCCTATGAGACAAACTTTGAAAAAGATCCTCTTTTTGGTAATACGACAGACAGCATGATTTACAGCAATGCATATTATGGGGAAAATGACCCTAAAACACCATACATTTCCCCACTCTACGGTAATTACGAAGGGTTTCCGCCAATGCTCTTTCAGGTAGGCGGCGCAGAAATGCTTTTAAGTGACAGCGCGAGAGCAGCAAAAAAAGCGAAAGCAGCAGGTTGCGAAGTGCAGCTTACCATATATGATGAAATGTTCCATGTCTTTCAGCTTGGAATGAAAAAAATGAAAGAATCAAGAGAAGCCTGGAAAGAAATAGAAGAATTTCTTACTATTTAATTCATTAGACAGGCGGACACCCACGAAGAAAGAAAATATACTATATTAAAACGGTGTAACTCAAAAATGGGTTGCACTGTTTTTTATGCGGCAAAACGAAATTTCTCCGAAAACTGGTAAACAGAGTCATAATTTCAAAAAAATGAGCAATACTAACAGCAGAAAATCATTATCTATAAAACCAGAATAAGGAGAAGATATTATGAAAGCTACAGGTATTGTACGTCGTATAGATGATTTAGGCAGAATTGTTATACCAAAGGAGATAAGAAAGACTCTTAAGGTAAAAGAGGGAATGCCGCTTGAGATTTACACGGATAAAGAAGGGGGAATCATTTTACGAAAATTTTTGCCTTTTTCAGAAATGTCTTCTCTTTCGGAAGAATTTGCACAGTGTGTAGCACAGCAAATGGGGAATGCAGTCTTTGTCACAGACAGAGAAAAAGTTGTTGCTGCTGCCGGATACACAGGAGAGGATATTGTCGGAGAACCAATCAGTCATATATTAGAGAATATTTTGGATGACAGAGATGAGAGATTACCGTTATCCGAAAGAAATCGCTTTATTCCGGTAATTCATGGCATGGAAGAACATGAACAAATCTGCCAGGCAATCCGAAGCAATGGACAGATAATTGGAGCGATTATTATACAGGCAAAAGATAGAAAACAACGACTGGGGGAATCGGAGAAGAAGATCGCCCTTGTGGCGGCGGAATTTTTGGGAAAACAGGTGAGTGTGTAATAAATTCCAGTTTGCCGCAGGCAAAAAGACGCGCCCAAAGAGAGAAGATACTGTAAATTGAGGCGTGCAGGTTGCTGGAATGATTTTTCAAACACACTCTAAATCCCTCCAATGGATTTTCCGACCTGCCAGCAAGCAGAACCCAGAAAGATAAATAAAGCATATTTGTGGCCTCGGAGCAAAGGCTGGATGCGAGCGCTTTTACGCGAACATTCAGCCTGCAGCGACTAAAGTCACAAATATGCTTTATTTATCTTTCTGGGTTCGTCTGTTTTGTCTGTTCCGCCTATCTCCCTACAAATACCGGAAAAGCTCCTTAGCTTCATCCTTCTTTGCAGTATCCTTCACATCAAGTATCTCCGCCTTGACAGTCTTATTTCCAAACTGGATTTCAAGAACATCGCCATTCTTCACATTAAGACTTGCTTTAGCGGTCTTACCGTTCACAAGAACACGACCGGCATCGCAGGCTTCATTCGCTACGGTACGGCGTTTGATTAAGCGGGAAACTTTTAAAAATTTATCTAGTCTCATAATGTCCTCCCGGACGCTGACTTTTAAACACGATCTAATTAATAAAATTAGTTATTTACTTTCTCTTTTAAAGACTTCATAGCTTTGAACTTAGGAGCTTTAGAAGCTGGGATGTGGATAGTCTCTTTTGTTCTTGGGTTGATTCCGTCACGAGCTGCTCTTTCAGTTACTTCGAAAGTACCGAATCCAGCTAACTGAATCTTCTCGCCTTTGCTGAGTTCATCACCAACAACATCAATGAAAGCTTTTAAAGCCTGGTCAGCATCTTTTTTTGTTAATTCTGTTCTTTCTGCAATTGCTGCTACTAATTCTGTTTTATTCATGATAAATTCCTCCTGATATTCTTGTCATTGTCTCATTGAAATATCGCGCAAAAGCGCATTTACTTCAATAGTTATAACGGTTTTGGAAGTGTTTGTCAAGGTGTTTCCTGCAATTTTTACAGGGTTATATATTTTATTAGCAATACATATAATGAAAGGAATAAAAATGAGGGTAAAACTTATGGAAGAGAGGATTTTAAAGAGTCATAAGATTTCACTTTTTAATCGAAGCAGCGGGATTATAAGCGGTGTAAAAGAGGTAATTTCCTTTGACCCAAATGAGATTATTTTAGATACGGAACAGGGAATGCTTATGATTCAGGGAGAAGAACTGCATGTAACAAAACTTACAGTAGAAAAAGGGGAGGTGGAGATAGAAGGACTGGTGTACAGCATGGTTTATTCGGATGACGGATATATGAAAGGGGAAAAAGGAGGTCTGCTCAGGAGGTTGTTCCACTAAATGGAAAATAAAAAAATAGCGGATATTATTATAAAGCAGATTCATCTTTTTTTCATTAGCGGCCTATATGGAATTTTGCTCGGATTATGGTATGAATTTTTCCGAACGCTTCGAAAAAATTTTGTACATAAAAACAAAATGGTGCATTTGGAAGATGTGATTTTTTGTTTTACAGCAGCTATAGGATTATTTATACTGTTTCAGGTGTATAATCAGGGAATGGTACGATTTTATTGTCTGGTTGGATTAGAATGTGGGGCTGTTTTTTATTTTTTGGTTTTGAGTGAAGTGATTGGAAAGCTGTTTTCTGTATTTATTAAAATTATTAGCAAAATAGTGAAAATTACAGGGGGAATCATACTTTTTCCAGGAAAAGTAATTGTGAAAAATACAGACAAAATGTTGAAAAATATGAGGAGAACCGTTAAAATAATAAGAAGAAATAAATGAGGCAGGATTTGGCAGGTGCAGAATGAAGAAGAGAAAGAAAAAGAAGAAAAACAGTAAACAGTTTAACAGACAGTTCAAGAAGACGTTTTTTACGAAAAAGTCTGCGATTATTATTGTTTGTACAGTTATTATTTTAAGTGCTTTCTGGGGAGCATACCAGAAAGTTGAGAGAAAAGCTGTGAAGTATCAGAAGACAATTGATGAATTAAAGACAGAAGTGAAGAATTTAAATCAGACGAATAAAACACTTGAAAAAGAAAAGAATAATCTTGATACGGACGAGTCTAAAGAGCGAATTGCGAGAGAGCGTCTCGGAATGATCAAAGAGGGAGAAATTTCTTTGCAGGAAGCCCAGGAAGGAGAAGCAGCGAGTACAACGGCGGCAGACAGCGCAGAAACCACAACGGCAAGCGAAGATCAAAGCGGTCAGACAACGGAAAGCGCAGATCAGACAACACAATCTCAGACAGAGAATAAAGCAACAACACAAAAAACAGATTAAAAATCTTGAAAAACCCTTGACATATCATAAAATACATGGTATGATATTGCCTGTTGAGTGCGGCGGGATAGCTCAGTTGGCTAGAGCACGCGGTTCATACCCGCGGTGTCGCTGGTTCAAATCCAGTTCCCGCTACTTTGAAAAAGGCTTGTATAAGCCTTTTTTTGTTTTCTGGAAAGAGACGAACACAGGGAAGCTTATAATAGTATCTTTGAGCAGCTCCTAGAGTGTGTTTCAAACACGCTCTAAGTTGCCATTGCTATTATAAGCTTCTTTTGTGTTCTGTTTTTCGTAAGAAATAAAAAGGTTATTCAATCCTTTGAGGGGATTTGAGGATTTAAGCAGCGGTTTTTGTTTACTTCCAGTTGTTTGCTGACAGTTCAACAAATCCATTGGAAGATTCAGGGAAGAAAGTTGTAAATGTAAAATATCTTGAACAAGGTGATTGGTGACATTGGTAAGCAAAGATGTCCGCAAATTTCTCAAGAAATAAATTCTGAATTTTCCCTCTCTAGCCAAAGACAGCTCTCAGGGAATATAATAGTCCATATTTGTGGCCTGGGAGCAAGTGTTGGATACGAGCGACAGAGCGAGTATTCAACACGCCGCGACGAAAGTCACAAATATGGACTATTAGATTCCCTGAGAGCGTCTCCTTTGCCAGCGACAAACCAGAAGCCTCAGCTTTTCGTCGGCGTTGCCACCAATCGACATATCTGTTTCGAAGAATCAACTATAATGATTCTGAAATCGTATTGTGGAGGGAAGGTATTATGCATAACAGAAGTTATAACGAGCAGGATGCCATACAGCGCCTGCTTCTTTTTGAAGAGGGACTTTCCAGATTGATTGAACTGATGAAAATAGAGAAAAAAGATGTGCTGGGTAATGACATGGATTTTTTGTGTCAGTCAATCATGCAGGATGTATGCCGCAAATGTCCTAAATATAGAGAATGTTATGGAAGCAGACAAAAAGAAACGATTGGAGAAATTGCTTCGATATTGGAGCAGGCTTACCAGTGTTCTGGGGTAGACGGGCGGATGGCATCCTCAGAATTTCGCAGGAATTGTGTTTTTTTTCAGCCATTTATGGAAGAAATATCATGGTTATATCGTCTCATTTATCAAAACATATACTGGGAACAAAGGTATGATGAGATAAAACAGGTTATGTGCCGGCAGTTAGATGAACAGCGCCTTTTTCTTCGGGAGTGCCGGGTAAATATGCAAAAAGGTGAAGAAATCTGTGGACGAAAAAAGATGGCATTAAAAACGCTTTTTTTCAGAAAAGGAATTCATTTTATAAAGGGAAAAGAATATAAAGATGGAAGTGGATTGCTTCAGGTGACGGTACAGGTGCAGCCTCTTTTGGGGACAAAGAAAACAGAGCTGGTAAGAAAATGCCTGAATACATATTACAAGAGAAATTTTTACAGGAACATGGAAACAACATGGCTTAGGCCGGGAGAGAACAGGATTTCTTTTATAGAGGAGAATGGTTTTCATGTCGTTTTTGGACAAAGATGTTGTAATAAAAAAGGAGAAGATGTTTGTGGAGATACATTTTCATTTACTAATTTTGGAAGAAAAAGAGCAGTCATGCTTTTGTCAGATGGAATGGGTACTGGAAAAAAAGCGAATGAGGATAGCCGGAGATTGATTGAGACATTGGAAGATTTGCTTGAAGCAGGAATTTCAGAAGAGTTTGCACTGGAAATGATACAGGATGCTCTTTTATTTCAGGATAAGGGAGCATTTTCTACGATAGATGCGGCGGTTATTTCATTAAAAACAGGGATATTAAAATTGTTAAAGGCAGGGGGAATGGCTACATTTATCCGGCATAAAAATTCAGTAGAGAGGATTATGCCAGCTGCGCTTCCTCCAGGATGCCGAATTGGACAGCAGTTTGACTTGAAACATAAAAAGCTATATGATGGAGATATGGTAATCATGGTATCAGATGGAATGCTGGAATTTGAAAATATGCCAGAGATTTCATTTCGTATGGAAAGCCTGATTGGAAAGATAAAGACAAATAATGCACAGGTTTTTGCAAATGAATTGATAGAAGCAGTTCCGGTGTTAGAGGACGGTTATGACGATGACCGAACGGTGCTGGTAGCTGCTATCTGGGAGAAAGGAACACAAAAATGTGGGATAAACATTGGGAGAGAGTAGATTCTTTCTTGAAAAAATGGAAAATGGTACAGGAGGGAGACTCGATTTTACTTGGGATTTCCGGAGGAGCGGATTCTGTTTGTCTTGCGAGATATTTTCTTGCAAGGAGGGAGGCTCTTTCTTTAAAATTGTACGCAGTACATATTAATCACATGCTTCGTGGTGAGGAGGCAAAGCGGGATGAAGAGTTCGTGCAGGATTTCTGCCACAAGTGGAACCTCTCGCTAAATGTGGAGTACCGTAATATAAAAGAGGAGAGCCGGCAGAAAAAATGTTCTGAGGAAGAGGCGGGCAGAATCGCCCGCTATGAGTGTTTCGAAAAATATGCGAAAGAGTATCATTGTGGAAAGATTGCGGTGGCGCATCATCAAAATGATGCGGCGGAAACGATTTTATTTCGGATGCTGCGAGGGACTGGACCGCAGGGAATGGCGGGCATTTTGCCGGTCAATGGAAAGATTATCCGTCCATTTCTCTGTTTAAGCAGGGAAGAAATCATGGATATTCTTCAAAATATCGGGCAGAATTATGTCGATGACAGCACGAATACGAATGAAGAATACAGCCGCAATTATATCCGTCACCGCATTTTGCCGGAGATGGAACATGTCAATCAAAAGGCAGCGGCACATATCAGCGAGCTTGGAATGCAGATGCAGGAGCTTTTAGCATATGTTACCCCGCAAATGGAAAAATTATATAATGAAAATGTAATAGCAAATGAACAGGGAGAGCTGTTTTTGGCAGAGAAAACATTTTCTGTGATGAGTCTTTTTGAACAAAAGGAAATGATGAGACGGATGCTTTTTGAAATATCGGGACACCGAAAAGACATTTCCCTCGTCCATGTGGAACAACTGCTTGCACTGATGGCAAATAAAGAAGGTAAGCAGCAGAATTGTCCGTATGGGGTGCTTGCAAGGCGAGTGCGGGATGGACTTTTATTAATGAAGTTGTCGACTGATGTAACATTTTCAGATAAAAATAAACAAAAAGATGGGCAACAAAAGAGTGATGAACAGAATTTAGAGAATTTAAATAAAAAAAATAAAAAATGTGGTAATCATTCAGAAGATAAAATGCAGCCAGTATATTTGCCGCTGACTGCCGAATCAGAAGAATCAAAGGCAGAAGAAACGATAGTATTGTCAAATGAGACATTATTGCAAAAATTTACAATCCATTTTTCCATTTTACCGTGGAATGGCGGGAAAGTTGCAAAAAGGGATTGTGTGAAATACTTTGATTATGATAAAATGAAATGTAAACCCTGTTTAAGAACCAGAGATACCGGCGATTATTTTATTATGGATAAAGAAGGACGGCGTAAATCACTGGGACGCTATTTTATTGATACGAAAATTCCTGCTTCGGACAGAGACGGGCAGCTTCTGCTGGCAGATGGTTCCCATATTATGTGGATAATCGGAGGACGCATCAGCGAGTTTTACAAGGTAAGCAGCGAGACAAAGCGGGTGCTTAGAGTATCGGTGCAGGAGAAAGAAGAGAATTAGAGAATTTTTTAATGGAGGACACGGAAATGGCAGATAAGATTAATGTTTTGATTCCAGAAGAAACTGTAGACGCAAAGATTAAAGAAATCGGTGAACAGATCAGCAAAGATTATGCAGGAAAAGAAGTTCACCTCATTTGTATTTTAAAGGGCGGTGTATTTTTTGCCTGCGAATTAGCAAAGAGAATTACAGTTCCGGTTTCTCTGGACTTTATGCAGGTATCCAGCTATGGAGATGCGACAGAGAGTTCGGGAATCGTTCGTATTAAGAAGGATTTAGATGATACAATGGAGAACAAGGAAGTAATTATCGTGGAGGATATCATCGACTCCGGAAGAACACTTCACTACCTTATCCCTGTATTAAAACAGAGAAATCCAAAGAGTATCCGTCTGTGTGCCCTTTTAAATAAACCAGACCGCCGAGAGGTAGAAGTTCAGATTGATTATCTTGGATTTGATATTCCAGATGAGTTCGTTATTGGATACGGACTTGACTATGCACAAAAATATAGAAATCTTCCATTTATCGGAGTTGTAGAACCAGAGGCAGCAGAAGATGCTGAGGAGGGAGCAGAGCAGGCTTCCGGGGAAGAGAAAGGAGACAATGTTGAATAGAAATATGAGAAATACTGCCATTTTACTGGTAGTGTTCCTGGCGGTATATATGTTTGGCAATTATTTTGCTGAGAAGAATCTGATGTCGGGGAGCGGCAGCAGTTCGTATTCTTACGAAAGACTGGAGTCCGATATTGCAAAGAATAAAGTAAAGTCAATAGAGGTAGTGCAGAACGCACAGGTTCCTACAGGTTCTGCCATTGTAAAACTGAATGATGGAGAGAAGAAAGTAGCACATGTAACTGACGTGAATAAGGTCATTGATCTGGCACAGCAGTATAAAGTATCCTGTCAGGTAGACGATGTGAAGTCATCCGATGCAGGCTGGCTTTCCATGATTTTGCCGTGGATCGTCATTGGTGTGATCATGATGTTCATGTTTGGTATGATAAGCCGTGCTTCCGGCGGTGGCGGCGGCGGAAATAAGATGATGAATTTCGGAAAGAGCCGCGCAAAAATGCAGGACCCGGAATCTCAGAATATCCGTTTTGACCAGGTTGCAGGATTACAGGAAGAAAAAGAAGAATTAAAAGAAATCGTAGACTTTTTAAAGAGTCCGCAGAAATACATTGAAGTAGGTGCGAGAATTCCGAAAGGTGTTATTTTAGTAGGTCCTCCAGGAACAGGTAAGACTCTTCTTGCCAAGGCCGTTTCCGGCGAAGCAGGCGTGCCATTCTTCAGTATTTCCGGTTCCGACTTTGTGGAAATGTTTGTCGGTGTCGGAGCTTCCCGTGTAAGAGATTTATTTGAAGATGCAAAGAGAAATGCACCATGTATCGTTTTCATTGATGAGATTGATGCGGTGGCAAGACGAAGAGGTACCGGACTTGGCGGCGGCCATGATGAAAGAGAACAGACATTGAACCAGCTCCTCGTAGAAATGGACGGTTTCGGAGTGAATGAAGGAATCATCGTGATGGCAGCAACAAACCGAGTAGATATTCTTGACCCTGCTATTTTAAGACCAGGCCGTTTTGACCGTAAAGTAGCAGTTGGCAGACCAGACGTAAAGGGAAGAGAAGAAATCCTTAAAGTCCATGTAAAAGGCAAACCACTTGCAGAAGACGTAGATTTACACCAGATTGCCCGCACAACACCAGGATTCTCTGGAGCAGATCTTGAGAACCTTATGAATGAAGCGGCAATCCATGCAGCAAGAAATAATGCACGATTCATCCGCATGGAGGATATCAGAAAGTCTTTCATTAAGGTTGGAATCGGAACTGAGAAAAAGAGCCGTCTTGTGCCAGAATTAGAGCGTAAGATTACAGCCTACCATGAAGCAGGCCATGCAATCTTATTCCATTTACTGCCAGATGTAGGCCCTGTATACACCGTATCCATCATTCCTACTGGTATGGGGGCAGCAGGATACACAATGCCTGTACCAGAGAATGATAACGTATTTGAGACAAAAGGCCGCATGATTCAGGAAATCAAAGTCGGCATGGGCGGACGTATCGCCGAAGAATTAATCTTTGACGATGTAACCACAGGAGCGTCTCAGGACATCAAACAGGTAACAGATACCGCAAGAAGTATGATTACGAAGTTCGGTATGTCCGACAGACTCGGATTTATCAACTACGAAGAGAACACAGACGAAGTATTCCTCGGACGTGACCTCGGTCACTCCAGAAGCTTCAGCGAGGAAGTCGCAAGCATCATTGACAAAGAAGTAAAGAAACTTGTTGACGATTGCTACACAGACGCGAAGAGAATCCTCACAGAAAATATGGATGTACTTCATTCCTGTGCGAACTTACTTCTTGAAAAAGAGCGTATTAGCCGAGAAGAATTTGAAGCATTGTTTAAAAATGATAAAGCAGCCGAGGAGAATTTATAGTCTTTCAGTCAGAATGACAAAAGTCGTCAGAATTCGAACGAATCTGCACAAAAATTTTTTTCAATTCATTAAAACTTTATGCACACTTTCGGGTGACCCAATGCTATTATAATACTCGTAACCCCCCCCAATACATTATATAGTTTTGCTACACCCAATAAGTAACAAAAAATACCTTCTCCAAAAAGATGACCGTTCGCTGGTCATCTTTTTTTGTGTTTTTCTCAAATTATTTCATAGATTCTTTCAAAATAAAATTTACAGCATTTCTGGTTGCTGTTTCTTTTCTTCATAAAAAGTATTTTTACAAGTACAAAATTGGTGTTTTTCGTTGAATACTGTAGGAAGTTGTTATATATGAACAAAAGATTGAGTTTAATATTGGCAAATAGGGGTATTTCATTGCGAAAAATGCATAAAAAATATTTTGAAATTTCTTCATGTTTATGCACACTTTCGTGGTAGGAAATGCTATTATAATACTCGTAACCCCCCCCAATACATTATAAGTTTTGTTGCATTTAGTGTAACAAGAATACCTTCTCCAAAGAGAGCAGCGATCGTGGCTGCTCTCATTTTTGCATTTATGAAGAATTAATTATTCATTTACTGTATTATGATGACATATGACAGAATACCGGAAAGAGACTTCGGTACCGTATTAGTTATTTGTATTTTTCCATTTGGTAAAACCAATCTTTTTCATGCTGTATCCATATTTTTTAAGTAAAATATTATAATTGGCAAAAGCATCATTTATTCGGTAGATTCCTTTGATGATATCGTCTGGCCTCGGTTTGCCTTTATAAGGAACAGAAGTTTCTACATCATCATAAGCCTCATCTGAATCAGCCCCATCATAACATTCTGTCAGGAAAAGCCCCTGTGACTTTCCGTCATATAAGGTAGAAATCGTACCATTTACAGAATGAGTATATACAGGATCGACATACAGGTTTCTGTAAGAACTGGAAATCGTACCTTTTTTCTTTTTCAGGAGATTCATGGTTAATTCTGTATGATAACTATCCCATGGAGAATCTAGAACGTAATCATAGCTAAAAAGGAGCTTTCCTTTTTCCGGGTAGGCAGTAATACGGACTTCAATAGAATCATCTGTGCCTTTAGGACGGAACTTTGTAGAAATTGTTCTTAGATTTTTTTCTTCTCCTTTACCTTTTTTACCTTTTTTCCGTATAAGATCATATAATTTTTTCGCGTTGATTCGTTCAACGGTATCTACCGTTACTTTACATTTTAGCTTTTTGCCTCTTACCTTTGCAGTAATGGTGCATTTGCCAGGGCTTAAAGCTTTTACAACTCCCTTTTTATTCACTTTTGCAATCTTTTTATTACTGCTTTTCCATGTTACTTTCCTTTTAGTTCCAATTACTCGTAGTTTTACAGTTTTTCCTTGAATCAGTGTAACAGCAGTTTTATTCAGTCTCATTCTTGGAGCTGCATTAACAGCTTTTCCCGGAAAAAGAAGGGAAAACAGTAGGCAAAGAGTAATGGCAATGCTGAGCATGGAAATAACAGACCTCTTTGTGGATTTTTTAAAATATTTATTCATAAAGTGACCTCCATTCTTAATAAATGTATTTGCTCATAGAGTTTCCGGGTCAAAAAAAGCGTCTTTTTGTACATGACAAAAAGACGCTTAAAAAATCAGCTTTATCACACCACGAAAACCGGACAAGAGCCTTCGCCCGATTCTTAAAAATAGAATAGATATTGTATTGAGAATTGTCAAATAAATCATATCCGGCCCTCCTCTTAATCGCATATCAATATATATGTTCATCTTAATTGTAACATAGAAAAGAGGCGGTGGTCAAACACTATCAGAAACTTCTTTACACTTTTTTTACAGGTGTCTTGTTAGATGTAAATGTTGGTGTTATAATGGGCAGAAATTTGGCAAAAATCAGGGGGTGGTCAATGATATTGCTTTATAATGACACAGTAAATGTAGTTCCGTATCCAGGTTTACTTTTTATGGCAATACTTCCGCCATGAATATCTACAATAAAACGAACCATAGAAAGTCCAAGTCCAAAGCCTTCCCCGGTACTCCTGCTTTTATCAACTCGATAAAAACGATTCCATATTTTGTCAAGATGTTCTTTTTCGATACCGATTCCATTATCTTTGATGATGATATCAGTGTTTTCCTGGTTCTTTATAAGATTAACCCAGACACATCCGCCGTTTATACCATAATTGATCGCATTTTCTATAAGATTATAAATCATACGCATTAGGAGCATCGTGTCTCCCTGAATAATATATGATTCATTTTGGGGGATATATTCAAATAAAAGAGAAATATTTTTATAAGCTGCCTTTTGCTGAAGTTCTTCTATGACAGATTCTATTAAAAGAGTAAGGTCTACTTCTTCTTTTTGAGGCTTAAAACTATGCTTATCTGTGCGGGATATAGTAAGAAGCTGAGAAATCAGCTGGCCAATATAGGTTGTTTTTTTATAAATAATCTCAATTTCTTCCCGAACACTATCGGTGAGCTTTAGTTCATCAAGGCAATATTCACAGTGGCTTTGTATTACTGAAATTGGTGTTCTTAGTTCATGAGCTGCATCGGATGTGAATTGTTTCTCTTTTTCAAAAGACTTTTCCAGTTTAGCAATCATAGAATTAAATGCATCAGCCAAGTAAGAAAATTCGTCATGAGTGTTTGATGTTTCAATACGTTTTGAAAGATTGACGGAAAAAGATATCTCTTTTGCCATATCACTGATCGTGTAAATTGGTTGTAACGCTTTTTTTAATATATGGTAGCCGACAAAGGCGGAGATGAAAACAGTAATAGGGAAAAGAACAGCAAAAATCCATAGCATATTATAAAGAATTCTTGACCAATGTCCATAAGAAGCGATGCTTCGAACCCATATGGAATCTTCCGGAGATTCTTCATAACAATAGTCATAGACTAACCAGATATTTTTATCAGATTTTATCTGTCGTACCTTATTGTTGATAAATGGAACTTTATCAGGAAAATGTTCTGGCAAAACACCATTTATAAAAGAACTGTTTTTGTCATATAAACTGATAGAAACATTATCGTCATAGAATTTTGTCCAGTCTGCATTATACAAAATATCATTCCTGCTGGACTTATCATATAAATTTTCCAGTATATCAGCGGATTCATCTTTTAGCTCTTCCTGAAGATCATGGACACTGTAGCTTTTAGAAAGAAAATAAATATAAAAAAATACGAGAGCCAGAATGAGAGAAAACACAAGAGTATACCAAAAGGTGATTCGAAATTTTATTGATAGTTTTGAACTTTTCATATTTACTCTCCTAAACAATATCCTTTACCATATACAGTGTGGATTAATTTTTTTTCATAATCGGAGTCAATTTTTTTTCGGAGATAACGGATATAGACATCAATAATATTAGAACCTCCCTCAAAAGTACTGTCCCAGCCTCGCTGTTCAAGCTGATCACGTGAAAGAACATGTCCAGGATTACGCATCATATATTGCAGTAATTTATATTCTTTTGTAGTAAGGGAAATTTCCTTACCATTACGGCTGACTTTTTTCTTTTTCGTATCCATTACAAGGTCTTCATAAATAAGAATGTCGCTTGGGTCTGCTGCTATATTTCTTCGAAGCAAAACCCGAAGCCTGGCCTGTAGTTCTTCAAAAGCAAACGGTTTGATTAAATAATCGTCTGCACCGGAATCTAATCCGTTTACTCGTTCTTCAATAGAACTTTTTGCAGTCAGCAAAAGAACAGGTGTAGTCTTCTTTTGGTTTCGCAGCCATTTTAAAAGAGTGATTCCATCTATTTTAGGGAGCATAATATCAAGTAAAATAATATCATACGTATAGGTATTCAGATAATCTTTAGCAATTTCGCCATCCATACAAATATCAATAGTATAGTCTTTTTGTAACCGTTTTTTTAAAATATTACACAAATCTTTTTCATCTTCAACAATCAGCATCCTCATAGATTTATACTCCTTTCTTAACTTGATCATCTGTCATTTTTAAATATGCTTTTTAATGATTTTCTCATTTTTTGTGAGTATAATCAAGATATAAAATAAAGGAAGTTATTCAATAAAATCTTAAAAGATTACAAAAATTATGCAAAATGAAAGGAGAAAACTATGAGAAAAAGAAGGTATTTATTCACTGGGATGGCAGTTGTATTATTATTTACTATTTTGTTTGCGGCAGGTTATACCACCCCTGCAATTGGAAATGTTAATACTGTGCAGGCAGCTACAAAGAAAAAAGACATTTCGAGAGAGGGAAAAAAGAAACGTAGTATTATTAAAGGAAAGATATTTGAACTAGAAGTAGATAAGCCAGAGTCTGTTAAAGATAAAAACCTGACTTGGAGTATTAAAGATTCTTCTATTGTAACATTTGCCGGGAAAGAAAGACATGATGATGATATTAAATTTAAGGCACTGAAAGCAGGCACAACAAAAATTACTTGTCGAAATACAAAAACCGATAAAAAAATTAATTTTAAGATTACAGTGAAAAATGTTAAAAAAACAATAAAAGCATCTTACCAAAATAAAACGATTTGTGCAAAAGGCTCTCTGAAACGTAGTATAAGAGTAAATGGTGAATTAGAACTTGAAGTTAAGAAAACAAAAGGAAAAGGAGTAAAAGACCGTCAGTTAAAATGGACAGTAGAAGATTCTTCTGTTCTTGCATTCGAAGATATGGATGATGGAATATATGATGATGAAATGGAATTTGTTGGGATAAAACCTGGAAAGACAACGGTTACATGTACAAATACAGCAAATAAAGAAAAAGTAACATTTACGATTACTGTAAAATAACACTCATGTTGGAAAAATAAATATGGTATGTAGCAACAATGGCAGGGAATTTCTATATGATATAGAATCCCTGCCATTGTTGTAATCTTCTTTACACTTTTTTAACAGGTGTCTTGTCAGATGTAAACTTTGGTGTTATAATGGACAGAAATTTGGCAAAAATCAGAAGGGGGTCTTTAAAGGCCATACCTTACAGGAGGGTATTTCATGACAATTGTAGAAGAAATAAAGAAGTTAAAAGAAGAAAAAGATGCAGTGATTCTTGCACATTATTATGTGCGTCCTGAGGTGCAGGAGATCGCTGATTACATAGGAGATTCATTTTATTTGAGCAAGGTTGCTACAAAGTTAAAAGAGCAGACAATCGTTTTTTGTGGTGTTTCTTTTATGGGCGAGAGTGCAAAGATTTTAAATCCGAAGAAGACCGTTTTAATGCCGGATATGAATGCGGACTGTCCGATGGCGCATATGGCAGAAATCGAGACGATCAAGAAGGTTCGTTCGGAATACGATGATCTTGCAGTAGTATGTTACATCAATTCTACTGCAGCGCTCAAGGAGTATTCTGATGTTTGTGTTACTTCCGCAAATGCAGTTAAGATTGTAAAGGAGCTGCCGCAGAAGAATATTTTCTTTATCCCTGACCGTAATCTGGCTCATTATGTTGCCAGTCAGGTGCCGGAGAAGAATTTTGTTTATAATAATGGATTTTGCCCGACACATGAGCGTATTGAGGCGGAAGATGTTGCGAATGTAAAGGCACAGCATCCAGATGCACAGATTGTTGCCCATGGAGAATGTCAGGAGTCTATTCTTTTAATGGCAGATTATGTTGGAAGTACTTCCGGTATTATTAATTATGTTACAGAGAGTGACTGTCAGGAATTTATCGTATGTACAGAAGAAGGTGTTGGTTATAAGTTAAAGACACAGAATCCAGATAAGACATTTTATTATCCAGACAGGCTTCCAGTCTGCCCGAATATGAAGAAAAATACTTTGGAGAAGATTCTCCACGTATTGAAGACAGGAGAGAATGAAGTGCATGTCAGTGATGCTTTAAGAGAGAATTCTAAAAAGCCTCTCGAAAAGATGCTTGAGCTGGCTGCAAAGTAGTAAGCAGGAGGTAAACAGCAATGGATTTTAGGACAGATGTAGTAATAGTCGGTACAGGTGTAGCCGGTACATTTTCTGCGTTAAATCTTCCAAAAGATAAAAATATTATTATGATTACCAAATCAGATTTAGAGAGCAGTGATTCTTTTCTTGCACAGGGTGGTATCTGTGTTTTAACAGATGAGAATGATTATGACAACTATTTTGAAGACACGATGAAGGCAGGGCATTACGAGAACCGTAAAGAATCAGTTGACATTATGATTCGCAGTTCTCAGGAGATTATTCATGACCTGATCGGCTATGGTGTTGATTTTGCTCATGACGGTGATAAACTTCTTTATACAAGAGAAGGGGCACATTCCAGACCAAGAATTCTTTTTCACGAGGATATCACAGGACAGGAGATTACGAGCAAACTTCTTGCACAGGTGAAAAAGCTTCCGAATGTAACGATTTATGAATATACGACCATGACAGATATTATTGTACAGGACGGACATTGTGCAGGTATTATCGCTAAAACAAAGGATGGCGGGATCATGCACATCCGTGCCGAGGATACGATTTTTGCAAGCGGTGGTATCGGTGGATGTTATAAGCACTCTACAAACTTCCCTCATCTGACAGGAGATGCGTTAGATATTTCTAAGAAGCATGGAATTCGTTTAGAGCATCTTGACTATGTTCAGATTCATCCTACCACTCTTTATTCTAAAGAACCGGGAAGAAGATTTTTAATTTCTGAATCAGTACGTGGAGAAGGTGCGGTTCTCTATAATAAGAACGGAGAACGTTTTGTAAATGAGCTTCTTCCACGTGATGTTGTTACGAAAGCGATCAAGGCACAGATGGAAAAAGACGGAACCAGTCATGTCTGGCTTTCTATGGAACATATTGATAAAGAGACGATTCTCAATCATTTCCCAAATATTTATCAGAGATGTCTGGAAGAGGGATATGATGTATTAAAAGAGTGGATACCGGTTGTCCCTGCACAGCATTATTTTATGGGTGGTATCTGGGTAGATAGTGACAGCAAGACTTCTATGGATCATCTTTATGCTGTTGGTGAGACAAGTTGTAATGGTGTACATGGAGCGAATCGTCTGGCAAGTAACTCTCTTCTTGAAAGTCTTGTCTTTGCAAAAAGAGCCGCACGTAAGATATGTGGTTTAGAACAGACTGTTAAACCTGTAGACTTCAGTGAATCTGCAGCCGTATAAATTTATGTATTATTTATATAGAAAGGAAACTACCTATGAATACAATTTCCATGAAACTTCAGGCAGACGAACTGATTCGTCTCGCTCTGCAGGAAGACATTTCCAGTGAGGACGTTACAACCAACTCTGTTATGAAAGAAGCTGTAGAAGGTGAAGTACAGCTCATCTGTAAGCAGGATGGTATTGTTGCCGGGCTGGATGTATTTAAAAGAGTATTTGAATTATTAGATGAGAACACAAAGACAGAATTTCTCTGTAAAGATGGGGATGCCGTAAAAAAGGGACAGCTCATGGGAACAGTTACCGGAGATATTCGTGTGCTTTTGTCCGGTGAACGTGTTGCACTGAACTATCTTCAGCGTATGAGTGGAATCGCCACTTACACACATACGGTTTCTGCTCTTTTAAAAGGAACAAAGACAAAGCTTTTAGATACAAGAAAGACAACACCTAACATGCGTATTTTTGAAAAATATGCAGTTCGTGCCGGCGGCGGATTCAATCACCGCTATAATCTTTCCGATGGAGTCCTTTTAAAGGATAACCATATCGGTGCAGCAGGCAGCGTAGCAAAGGCTGTACAGATGGCAAAGGAATATGCTCCATTTGTACGTAAGATTGAAGTAGAAGTTGAAAATCTTGACATGGTAAAAGAAGCAGTAGAAGCTGGTGCAGATATTATCATGCTTGACAACATGTCTGTTGAGGAAATGAAAGAAGCGATTCGTATTATTGACGGACGTGCTCAAACAGAATGTTCTGGTAATGTAACAAAAGAAAATATTGACCATCTGACTTCTCTTGGAGTAGACTATATATCAAGTGGTGCGCTAACTCATTCCGCACCTGTTCTTGATATTTCACTGAAGAATCTTCACGCTCTGTAATTAATGAAAGGGAAAATGATACACAATGACTGGTTCGAAACGAAGAGAAGAATTAATTAATACAATAAAAAGTAGCACTTCACCAATTTCCGGTAAGACTCTGGCACAGCTTTATGATGTCAGCCGTCAGGTAATCGTGCAGGATATCGCTCTGCTTCGTACCGCAGGTTATGACATTATCTCTACTAATCGTGGATACATTTTGAATGCTCCGCATACAATTACAAGAGTATTTAAAGTTAGTCACACAGATGCTCAGACAGAAGATGAACTTTACTCGATTGTGGATTTGGGCGGCACTGTTGTAAACGTAATGGTCAATCACCGGGTATACGGTCATATGGAAGCCCCACTTGGCATTTCTTCCCGATTAAAAGTAAAGGCATTTATCGATGATATTAAGAACGGCAAGTCAAGCCCTCTTAAAAACATCACATCTAACTACCATTACCATACAGTAGAAGCAGATTCCGAAAAAACACTCGATCTGATTGAAAAAACACTTGAAGAAAAAGGATACTTAATTACAGAAGTATAAGTATTTTGTATGATTACAAAAGTGTACTTGTCTGTATTTCATTTTGTAAAGACTCAAAATAATGCTTCATAATTAAAGAAACGGACAACGCATATCATTCCGGAGTTGTCCGTTTTTTAAATATATAATAACTTCTATGGATTTCACAGCCGATTCTATATATTCCTGCTTTTACTTTTCAGTGGTATCTATTATAATGTAATGATACCAGAGTCAAAAGTCAGAAAGCCGATGCAAGCTTGCTTGCGAGAGTGCAAGCACGTAGCAATCTGGTATCAAAGGGGAATTATATAATTACAGTAATAGCAAATATACAGGCAGGTGAAATCATGAATGAAAAAACTGTCGGAATGCTTTCTAAATTTACCGGCGTATCCGTCCATACTATTAAATACTACGAAAAACTGGGGTTGATTTCCTCAAGCAGAAGAGAACAATCCAATTATCGTTCCTACGATGTAAAAAGCTGTACAGATATTTATGAATGTATGAAATATCGAAATATGGGATTTTCCTTAAAAGACATCCAGCTTCTTCTTAAAGAAGGGGATAATGCTCTTCTTTCGTCACTTCTTGAAAAAAGAAGTCAGGAACTTGCCACAGAGGTAACGGAATTACTAAATACTCGTGAACTTATAGAAAATTATCGAAAAGAACTGGCTGATTTAGACCGCAGACTTGGCAAATGGTACATTGAGGATTGCCCTGACTTTTATTTTCGCCGTCAGACAAAAGGACTGAACTACATGGATGAGGCTTCCTGTGAATCCGATGGAATCAATCTCGCAGAATATGCTCCTAAAAGCAGCTCTTTACTGGAACTTTCTCCCGAGTACTTCAAAGGAGATCTTTCTGCATTTTCATGGGGACATGGAATCTCTGTAGATACGGATAATGATTTTATGAAAGATAAAAAAGGATTTGAAAAGATTTCCGGAGGCAGAATGTTTACTGCTTACCTATGCCTTGGAGGCCATTACGCTTCTGAGGGAGACTTGATTAACGAGTTCCTTCGTTATTATAATGAATATAAATCTGGTATTCCTAAAGCTCCTGTGTATGGTTTCCGCCTGCGGCTCACTCTTGATGAAACCGGGGAAAGAAAAGACTATTTTCGCATGCAGCTTCCATTATAATGGGTTTTTTACTATTTAATTCATTAGATACACTACAGACGAAGCCATTGCCCCCCAATAAGGCATATTTGTGATTTTAGTCGCGGCGCATTGAATGTTCGCTCCACGCGCTCACATCCAACACTTGCTCCGAGACCACAAATATGCCTTATTGGGGGCAATGGCTTCTGTGCTGTGGCTGGAGAA